>Ga0181570_10000616_pt1 | contig 32983 bp, 36 predicted proteins | sample 101ome_18_FD_148667 | JGI IMG/M metagenome (GOLD analysis project Ga0181570, IMG submission 148667) | Coastal salt marsh microbial communities from the Groves Creek Marsh, Skidaway Island, Georgia - 101406AT metaG (spades assembly) | ecosystem: Environmental > Aquatic > Marine > Intertidal zone...
TTCACGAATTTAAAATGGGCGATGTAGAGGACGTAGAAGTCTACATCGCAGAACCAATTTATCAATGGCAACAAACAGAACACGGCAAATGGTGTAGTGAAAAAGCAACAAATATGCAATACCATATCAACCAAGATTTTAACTCTTGGGGCTACCATATTACTATCACAGGCGAGCTAAGTGGCAAACACGCAACCTTCTACGCACTCAAAAGAGCTTGACTTTTTGAGAAAGAACATATATACTAATAAAAATTAAACGTTAGGAGATTTATGACATGGCACTTCCCAGAGCAAAGAAAAAAGCACCAAGAGCCGCACCTCGTATCAAACGTGGCGCAAAACTTGCAGCACCTAGTTGGGACGGTTGGGAAACTTGGACTGGAGAGCAAGTCCATCGTCATAGAGAATATTGTAGATCATTTTATTACGAACATTTTAAACCTGCAGATTTATATCCTGCAATTTATAAATGGATGGAAAAGAGTGGCAAATATTCTAAAGAACAAATAAAAAATGCTAAACTTGCTCCTAATCATTCTGTAAGTATTACAAGTGCAATCGTTGCACAATGTTTCTTAGATGGTGCTCCGGACTATGTAAAAGTAGAAGATGATTATTGGCAAAGTCTTGCTGGTACAATGGGCGCAAAGAAAGGCCCAAGCGAATTCCTAACTTCAAAGATTGAACTATACATCGAAGCAGGTTCTAAAGTAGTAATTGAAAAGAAAGCAGAAGAAAAAGAAAAAGCAAATGTGTATGTTCCTACTATTCAAGAGCGTATTAGAGATCAAGCATTCGATATGTCCGAACCAATTGACGAGTGGCTAGAAGGCTGGGTAAATGATAAACAATCATTTGATCCTAAAGGTTTTGACTTTAAAGCATACTTTAAAAAGATTCAACCTAGTCAAGCACATGCTCGTAAAATGAAACAGTTCTGGGCAATGGAACTAGTTGATTTTGATGAACTAGAGCGTATGCCTACAGCAGGACAACTCAAAAAAATGAGCGAACATGAGGCTGATATGTGGGCACAACTCAAAGAAGGATACAGTCATTTAAAGAAAGCAGACATTGCAAAGTATCGCAAAGCAATTGAAACTGTAAATGCAGAGCTCGAGTTTATTATTGATCAAGCAAAGGCAACACGTAAACCACGTAAGCCTAAAGCACGTTCAGCAAGTAAAATTGTTGAAAAGCTCAAGTTTAACAAAGCAGATGACAAATATTCTATTGCATCAATAGATCCTACTACAATCGTTGGTGCAAGCGAACTTTGGGTGTTTAACACAAAAACACGTAAATTAGGCAAGTATGTAGCAAGTAATATTGACCCTAGAGGTACTATGCGAGAAGGTAGTGGTTTGAGTGTAAAAGGCACAACTATTATCGGTTTTGATGAAAATCTAAGTATACAAAAGACTCTGCGTAAGCCTGCAGATCAGCTCAAAGAGTTTAAATCTGCAGGGAAAGTTGCATTACGTAAGTTTTTAGATGAAATTAATACTACAGACATTAAATTAAACGGAAGGTGTAATCCTGATACGGTACTTCTCAAGGTTAGCTGATAAATACTGTATAATGAACAGGAACCTCAGATGACTGATATACGCAATAGTTTAGAAACGCTGGCAACAGCGATAGAAGATTTACAAAATCAACCTGCACCAGAGCCTAAAATTAATGATAGGCAACTGTCAGGCAATAAGATACATGGTGGTAGAATTACTGAATTCTCAAGCAAGGGAATTAAAGATAAAGCAACAGACTATGTTCTTACAGTAAATGATGACGGAATACACGTTGATGTAGCACAAATTAAAACTATTGCAAACGACTTAGCAGTCAACGGTGACCTAACTGTTCAAGGTACTGTACATGCACAGCGTATGCACGTAGAAGAAGTTACAGCAGACATTAGAAACGAACGAACTGATCCTCTACAGTTTATTGGCAAATCTAATAAAACAGCATACGGAAAAGGCCTTATATGGCCAGGCGGTGAGTACACTAAACAATTTATTTTGCAAGAGCGTCCGGATAGATTTTTTGCTACAGAAAGCATAGAGCTACGTGGCAATAAGATCTATATGATCAATGGACAAAATGTTCTAAGTCAAGAAGCATTAGGTACTACAGTTACAAAAAGTAACCTAAAAAGTCTAGGAACATTAGAAAGCCTAACTGTTGACGGTCATGTTACTATTGATAACTTTATTAACTATGATGCAAATACACAACGTATAGGCATTGGCACCGATGCTCCTAACGGCACAGTATCTGTTGTAAGTTGGGATCATGAGTTTGTAATTGATCATACAGAAGAACGTAAGTTTAAAATTGGTACATATACAACTGGCGCTATAGACATTATTACTGATGATACTGCACGTATTAGTGTAGAAGCAAATGGCAACATCACTGTACATAATAAAACTGTCTTTAAAAATACCGTAGGTATAGGTGTTAAAAACTATGCAAATGATGCTGATTTAACTGTTGCTGGTCCTGTGCGTTTTCAAGATAAAAAGTTTGAAGTTGGCAGCGAAGTACCCGAAGATGGAACTTATAAAGTTGGTGATGTAATTTGGAATTCCAAGCCTAAGTCGGGTGGACACGTTGGTTGGATATGTGTTAGAGCAGGTACTCCTGGCACATGGAAAACTTTTGGTCCTATCTCATAATACATATACTAAATTCTCTAATATCTCATCATAAATAATTGTGATGAAAAGGTTTAAAAGTATTATCAATCAATCCCGTTTATGGGCTTACGCGGCGTGGACAACGCCGTTTATTGCCTTGGCAATTCTGTTGACAGAAGAATTCTTTTACCAAGAATTAATAGGGATTACTTCAAGTATCATTGTAATAATTTTTATAGCCGTTAGTGTGTTCTGGTGGTGGTGGGCTTTGGATAAAATAGTATATATGATAAAATGTGCTAAGAAAAACGAAGAAAGTTTTGAACACATTTTAGAAGAGCTAAAACATTCTAAAAAGATGATACGAGAGATGATACAAGATGATAGTGATAGGCAACGGTGAGAGTCGCAAAGACATTGACATCAAAAATCTTCCTGATCCAAAAGTAGGATGCAATGCATTATATAGAGATTACTATACAGATTATCTAGTGTGTGTAGATAAACGTATGGTAAAAGAATGTATCAATGCAGGAGTTAATACAAAAGGTACATTAATATATACTCGTCCTGATTGGTTCCAACAATTTAAAACCCTTAGAATAAGAAAAGTTCCAGAATTACCATATGTAGGCAGTGACAGATGGGACGAACCTTTTCAATGGGGTAGCGGACCATACGCTGTTCTTATTGGTGCAATGTACACTAAACTAAAAGAAGTTAAACTAATAGGATTTGATTTATATAGCAAAACAAATAATATTAATAACGTATACAAAAGCACACCAAACTATGACAACGAAACAAAAAGACCAATAGATCCACGCTACTGGATACATCAAATAGGAATGGTGTTTTGTTGTTTTCCAAAAGTTAAATTCATAATATATCAAGATAAAGATTGGGAATTGCCAAAAGCCTGGAATTATCCCAACGTAAAGGTTGACAACATAAGTAACATATACTATAATACATAGTATGTTATACAGTGGTCTCAAATGCTCATCCCACTTTAAATATTCTGCGCATCAAACTTACTCGACGCAATAAGGAGGCAAGAGATGGGAAAACATTATAGTACAAAACATTACGGACACAACATTGGCTTATCAGCAGTGTTCCGTCAACCTAACGCAGATCATTCACACTGTCATTTACTACACGGTTACAGTCTAGCATTTACATTTACATTTGGATGTGATGAACTAGATAATAAAAACTGGGCAGTAGACTTTGGAGGACTAAAACCTTTGAAGGCTTGGCTTGAAGATAGTTTTGATCACAAGGTAGCAGTAGATCGAGCAGATCCGTTTTTAGAAGAATTACAAAAACTAGAAGCACTAGGTCTAGCAGAACTACGCATCTTTGATGGTGTTGGTGCAGAAAAGTTTGCACAACACGCATTTAACTTTGCAGACAAACTTATACGTGAAGCAACAGACAATCGTTGTTATTGTGTTAAAGTAGAGTGTGCAGAACACGGAGCAAACTCAGCAATATACGAGGCATAACTTGGCAAAGTTAGACAAGACCGGACTTTCTAAAGAGGAAGTAAAACAATTAATGGAAGAACGGCGCATGCAAAAAGAGTTGGATGCGTTACCTCAGCAAGAACTAGGCACAGTTGATGCTAACAAGTATTACATACTTTGTTTAAAGCATGGACAAAAGTACAGTGCAGAATATGTAAACCGTTTGTATAATATGGTTAAACGTAACTGCACACTTCCATTTACATTTGCTTGTCTAACAGAAGATCCTGCAGGACTACATGAAGATATAGAAATTATTCCGTTACCGTCTTTCTTATCAGGATGGTGGTGCAAGCCTTATATGTTTTCAAAAGATCTTCCTATAAAAGGAACAATCTTATATATGGATCTTGATGTAGTTATTGCAAGAAATATAGATAAACTGTTAACATACCAACCTAACCATTGGTGTACTATACGAGATTTTACTCGTGCAATGCGAGCTAACTGGCCAAAGTATAATTCTAGCATTGTTAGATTCCAAACAGGACAATTAGACTTTGTTTGGGAAAAATTTAAAAAAGAACACAAGGTTATTGTTAGAAAGTATTACGGAGATCAAGATTACTTGTATGAAGCTACACGACTACGACAAGCAATGTTATATCCTGATAGCTGGATACAGAGCTGGAAATGGGAAGTTCGAAAAAGTAGAGAGTTCGAACCAGGTGGTCGAAGAGGAAGTAGAACATTTAAATTCGAAGAGCATGATGCTAAACCTAGAATAGAATGTTGTGTTTGTGTTTTCCACGGAGATCCTAATCCAGAGCATTGCACAGATAAGTGGGTGGTTGACAATTGGAAATAAAGGTAGTATAATACATTATGGATTTGAAATTTACAACATGTGGAGACTTTATGTCACAAACACAAAAGCGTATTGGTTTTGCTTGCAAGTATATGCATCCTGATCAGACACAAAAGAAAAAATTATTAGAAGAAATCCAACGACCACTAAATACTCGCAGTACAACAGTACAGTGGTTGAATAGGCAAACCCGTGATGTTGCAGAACAACGACTATGGGACATCATGGTTCATAACATTCAGTCGTATTACAACCTTATAAAATACGTAGGAGAATTACCCGATGCTTTACGAATGGTACGATTGGGGAGCGATGTACTTCCTGTATTCACTGAGCCTACTTGGTGCTATTTTTGGAAACGTCCTGATGTGGTCCGATATTGTGAAGAGCATTTCGCAAGGGTCGGCGCCCTCGCCAGGTCGCTTGATGTTAGGCTCTCTATGCATCCTGGTCAGTTTACTGTGCTGGCAAGTGATAATGATGACATTGTAGATAGGAGCATAGAAGAATTTGAATATCACACCAATGTCTTGCGCTGGATGGGATACGGTAAGACCTTCCAAGACTTTAAATGCAATGTACACATATCGGGTCGAAGAGGTCCACAAGGCATCAAAGACGCCCTCAAGAGACTCTCGCCCGAAGCACGAAACACCATCACAATCGAGAACGATGAAAACAAGTGGGGACTCGAACACAGCCTCGAACTTGTTGACGATGTCGCACTCGTACTTGACATACACCATCACTGGTGCCGTGAAGGAGAATACATTTACCCTACCGACGATAGATTTGCTCGCGTGATTGACAGCTGGCGTGGTGTACGTCCTGTGATTCATTATTCAGTATCGCGTGAAGATCTAATAGGAAATCATCCTACTAACATACGTCCTAACATGGATACACTATTAGAAGCAGGTTACAAGAAAGCAAAACTGCGAGCGCACAGTGATTATATGTGGAACAATGCTGTTAACGATTGGGCATTAGAATTCTTAGATTATGCTGATATTATGGTAGAGTCTAAGTGTAAAAATTTGGCTAGTATTGCACTACATAAATACAGTATGGAGAAGAACAATGAGCTATTTGAACAAAATGTACGGTCGTCAATCCAAGAACACACTTCCGTCTACTGATAAAAATCCAAACCGTGTAACAGGCGGACTAAAAGCACAAGGTGTTGATCGTTTTACTATGGTTAGTGAAGATGGATCAAAGCAGGAAATACCTACTGTTGAATATGTTCAAAGTTTAGAAGATCAATCAAGAAAACAGCGAGCGGCTATAAACGTCCTAGAACGCAAGCTCGCTCGCCAAGAAACTGCAATAGAGCAGTTACGTGCTACAATTAGCCGTTTTTAACTCTTTTTAGAATTTCTGCTTTTGATAAACTAGCATTGGCTTTAATACCTCTATGCTTGGCTTCTTTTAGCAGTTGAGTTTTTGTTAACTTATCAAAATCACATGTTTTTGCTGACTTTGATTTTGTAGATTTTTTAGGTTTCGGTTTCTCTTCTGGTGCTGGTGTAACAGCTTCTACAGCCGCTGGCAAAGAAGGTCCAATTCCTAAAATGTTTTTTAACCATGTAAACATATTTTGTCTCCTATAGGAATACATATTTACATAAATATATAGAGCAGGAGACAATTTATGAGCAATAATAATAATGTTCTAAGAACTAACAGACAGTTATTTAGAGGTCCTATTACAAGTTATCAAATTGATTTAAAACTTGATAAAATTGTAGGTTCAAGAGCCGACAAAGGTCGTTATACTAAAATTAACACACTTTTAAAGCCTTCAACTAAATTACCAAAGGACTTAGGTGCTCGTAAAACTGCTGGAACTACTTTTAGAGGAGCGAAATACAAATGATTAGAAAATGGATTAATGCTCGTTTATCAGAGCGTACAACGCTTGATGGCGCAATTTTAATTGGCGCTGGTATCGCATTCCTAATTTTCAAGCCAATCGCAGCACTAGTAGCTTATGGTGCTATTGCATACGGTGCTTGGACTATTTGGAAGTCTGAATAATGGAAATTACAGCAGATCTAATTCATGCAATGAATGAAACATCGTGGGTCGATGGTATTGGCACTATTGTTGTTTTATTGCTTGGATATGCTGCCTATCGTTATATCAAGAAAAAACTTTAAAGTTTACTAATAGGGAGATCAGAACTAGCAGACAGATTCCATTTCTGTTTCTGTTCTACTCCCTTTTTTTGTGCAAATTTTTTCGCATCACAATTACTACAAACATGAAAATAAGAGTTTGATAATCTTTTAGGATCCATACTTCCTCTTGGGCGTTCAAATTCTATATCACAGTTGTCGCATCTAAACACACACATAGTTAATTCACGCTTGTAGGGGTGTTCCTTGCCGGTTTTGCTCTTACGAACGTGTCGTGTTTGCTTCTTATATTCTTTTGTAAACATAACTATATTTACATTAAGATTATAAAATCATACGATAAATACTTGCAATAAGAGCTAAAAGATAGTTCGAAATTAAAATCTGGAGCATACATAATGGCAAAACAAGACATTGATATTGGTGTTGAGGGTAATGACGGAACCGGCGATAGTATTCGCGAATCCTTCCGTAAAGTCAATGAAAACTTTCAAGAACTTTATGCTGTATTTGGCGCAGGCGGCCAAATTAGTTTTACTAACTTAGGTGATACACCTACTAACTTAGATCCAAGAAAAATACTTCTTGTAAACGATAGCGGTACTGCACTTGAATATCAAGAACTTGCTAGTGATAGTGCAAAAGGAACAGGCGATCCAGATAGTATTACTATTAGTTATGATATTGCCGGAAAGATTATTCTTTCAACAGCATTTAGAGCCGTATCACAAGACTTGTCACCTACACTAGGTGCTCCATTAGATGCTGATGGTAGAGGTATTGCAAAAGTAGCAATTAACCAGGCAGCAGTTAACGAATTTAACGCAACACACCCAGGTGATGATATTACAATCGATGACTTAGTTATTACAAAGGGGTTTGCAGACAACCGATATATTGCAGGCGAATTACCAATACGTGTTGACGACGAACCAGCAGATGCTTCAGAATACACACTGGTTGTTGAAAGTTATACAGACGGTAATATTACCGTTACAGATCACGGATTTGATAATACTATTAACGGCACACCATATGTGTTTAACGCAGAAGATACAGATCCGTCAAATCTTGTTACAGGCACAACGTATTATCTAAGATATGCAAGCCCGAGCCAACTTAGTGTTCATAGAACAGAGGCAGGCGCTCTTGATGATACAGATCAGGCATTTATTACATTTAATATTGCAGCAGACGATACTCATACGTTCGTTGATGCTGGATTTGATTCTAATCTAAAAGGCTTTTTCCTATCAAACGAGGCAATGCCTCGTAAGAGCATTGTAAGACGTCAGGGCGATGTAATGACAGGTCCTCTTGTATTACATGATAGCCCAGGAGAATTGTCAGGATTAACAACTAGTCCAGAAGATTTACAAGCAGCAACTAAATTCTATGTAGACAACACTAGTTATTCTAGTCCACAAAACTTATATGTTAGCACAACAGGCGACGATAAGATGCGTGGTGTACCAAGTGGTAAAGAAGGTACTTCCTGGAGCTATGCATTTAGATCAATCAATGCTGCGGCACGCCGTGCAGAAGAAATGATCAAAGCATCTGAAGCTGAACCAGGTCCTTACTTCCAAACTATTACAAGAGACAATGGTGCTGCTAATGCTGAAGTTGTTTCAGTTGGTATTAACAATCCTTTATTTGGACAAGCAAGAAATCTAATTGAAGAAAACAGAGAATTTATCATTAGAGAAATTACTGCTTATTTAAATTTTGAATATCCAGAATTCGAATATAACATCAAACTTTGTGAAAGAGATTTAGGACTTATTTTAGATGCGATTGCATTTGACATTAACCGTTCACCCAGTTTAACAGAAGCTACAGCAAATAGTTTAACAAGACGTGCCGCAGAAAGATATTATAATAGTGCAAGTGGTAGAATTGCAATTGGTAGACAGTTAACTGAAACTGTTGATGCTATCGAAACTGCAAGAGATATTGTAGAACAAATTTTACAAAACAGACGTTTCCAGCAAGGGTCTGTATCTAGTATTTCACAGAGTGCTATTTGTACAGTAACAACTGTTGTTAATCACGGATTTGTAGATAAAAATATTGTTTATATAGAAAACGTATCAGGAATGACACAGATTAACGATGCGTTTTATTATATTAAAGTTACAGGTCCTAGAACCTTTGAATTGTTTACTGACGAAGATTTAGAAATACCAGTAAACAGTGTAGGCTTTGATCAGTATTCGGGTCAAGGTAGTTTTGGTCTAGTTTATCAAACAGACAATAAGCAATTTATTGATGCAGGCGATGATGCAGAAGCAGTAGCACGTCAAGCAGTAGTTGACAAATTTAATCTTGTTGTTAATATTATTACAAATGGTATTGATGCTGGTGCATCTACAGCATTTGGTAAAACATATCGTGTTATTGTAAACAACGGTGGACTTGTTGCTACTGACCAAGGTAATATTGATAATAGAGATGTATTGCCAGGTAAAGTACTTGTTGGTAAAATTTCAGGTGCGCAAGGTCGTGTTGTAACATACAATCAAAACGATGCAAACTTTAACGGTAATGACAATGTTGAAGTACATCTATTAAAGCCAATTGACTTTATCGAAGGTGAAGATCTTGAATACGGTAACTTTGTTAACACAGAACAAGTAACAATCTTTATTGAGTCAGGTCAGTATACTGAAGATTATCCAATTAAAGTTGCTGCCAACGTTTCACTAAAAGGTGATGAATTTAGACGAGTAATTGTACGTCCTAAGAGACGTGTTTCACAATCACCATGGGCAGGAACTTACACTTATCGTGACAAAGAATTTGATGGATTAGAAACATCAACAGGCGGCGCCAGATTTTATAATCAAACAGGTGAGTGGCAAGGTTACTTTGGATATCATTATCTAACTAATCCTGAGAAGGTTGTTAATACTGGTGTACCTGTAAATAACGTAGGTGAATTTACAACAGCCGCAAATATAATTACAGAAAACAGAGAGTTTATCCAGAACGAAGTAATCGAATATATCAATCAAAATACACAAGATTTGTTATACGATAAAAACCAGTTCGGCGAAGACATGTTAGCTATACTATCAGGTATAGGATATGACATTGTCTTAGATAGTACATTTAACGCTAGACGACTAGGCCTAAAGTTTCAAAGAGAAAAAAGCATTTATCGAGATCAACAGTTAAAAGATATATGGGTAGTAGCACTAACAGAAGCTAAAAGACTAGTAGCAGGACTTCCGGCAGTATCTAGTTCAAGTGATGCAACCTCAAGAGCAAACGCTGCATTTGATACTATTATTACTATTATCGAAGATGGAACTCTTGACACTGATAATGCAACACTAATACCAGTATATAATACTGTAAACACTACAGATCCAAATGAAGAAGCAGCTAAAAATAAAATTCTAGACAACATAGAATTTATTGCTGCTGAAGCATTAACATATCTAACAACTAACTATCCAAGAAAGTTCTTTAACGAAGACATTCGTTTACGTGATGCACGTAACATGTCATACGCTCTTGCATATGACATTATGTACGGTGGTAATAGTGCAACAGTAGATTTTGTAAAAGATTACTTTATTGGTGACGAACTTCGTTTAGAAATTGTTTCTAGAGAACCAACACTAGAAATGATTACTCATATTAAAACTGTTATAACTTCTGTTGTTAGAAATATTGCTGTTATTCCTACTACAGGAAATGCTATTGCACAAGACATTTCAGGCACACCTGCAACAGCAACAGAAGCAACTACAATAGGATTGTATATTGATATTATATTTGATCAAATTAATAACAATAACTTGTTGAACATTCCAAGTACAACATTCCCTAGTTTGATCGGTTTGAACAGTGCTTTAATAGATGCTAAAACAGGAATCGATGGCGGAGCAACTTCAATTAGAGATGCTTCGATAACAGTAGTTGATGCAAGTCCTGAAGCAGTATTCACATACAACCAACTCAAATGTAAAAGAGATGTTGGATTAATTGTAGATGCTCTAGCAAAAGACTTAGAAATAGGTGGCGACGAATACTCATTAGAAGTACAAGGCGAATACTTTGATAGTTATATTTTAAAATATAACAACGGAGGCTTTGGCGGACAAGAAAACGTTACTAAAAATGCTATAGAATTTACAGGAATTGTAATTGCAAGATTATTCCAAGGTAACTACAATCCAAATGACATTTGGCAGAATCCAAATGATAGTTCTTATGTTGAACCTGACTTTAAATTTGGTACAGCAGAACTTGGCACAAATATTATTGTTAATAATTTAATTGATAGAATGGTATTTGCGTTTGATAGACGTTACAATCCACCAAAACGCAACGACGAGATGGATGTGTTCTTGATGAACGATGCAAGTATCTTGCGTAACATGACTGTACAAGGACACGGCGGATTCCTTTGTGTTCTTGACCCAGCAGGACAAATCCTAACTAAATCACCTTATGTACAAACAGGTTCATCATTTAGTAAAAGTATTAACGAAAAAATATTTGCTGGTGGTATGTTTGTTGACGCTTATGTTGGTAACTTACCTGCAACTATTCCTACAACAATCGATGTTGGTAATGGGGTTGAAAGCGGCAAGATTAATAACTTTACATTGTGGATTCGTTCTGAAGAAGGTCAAGGCCTGTTTATTAGACCACCAGAACTACCATGTCCATTCTACTTAGAAGGTAGACGTTTCCAAGTTAACGCTATATCAGATTATGACCAAGGCAACGGTTGGTGTAAGATTTATCTAGATACTACATCAAATGACGGAAATGGTTTCGACGAAACATTGTTCGAAGAACGCCCAGGAGATATTTATAGAGACATCTTCCTACAAACAGCTGGTAACCGTTCAATGCTTGGTAACGACTTTACACAGATCAACGACTTAGGTTATGCTCTTGTTACTACAAACGGTGCGTTCTCTGAGATGGTATCTATGTTTACATACTACTGTCATGCAGCATACTATGCAGCAAACGGTTCAGAAATTAGATCACTAAACGGTTCTAACGGTTATGGTAACTTCGGTCTTGTTGCTGAAGGCGCTGACCCTAACGAGATTCCTGATCAAGTTACATACGCAGGCGACATGACATTTGCTGCAAGAACTGTTAGATGGTTTGAAGAAGGTGACTTTTTAAACATAACAAACTCTAACAGTATACATGTAACTGATTTAAAACGCTTACCAGAGCCCAATTCAGTACTTACAATCAACCATCCTGGTGCAGCAGGCACATTACAGTATGGTATTAGTGTAATCTCTGACTACGGTGACGGTACTAATGCTGGTGATAAAGTTGTAACAGGTGTTCATACTGTAACTGGCATCGGAGCAGCTGATGCAAGCAGAGCACAAGGAACTTACACAGCAGTATCAGCCGACGGCGATTTAAAAGGTGCAACATTTACTGTTACAGTTGACGGCTCAGGTGCTGCAACAATTACTGTAGTTGCATGTGGTGAAGGATATACAGACGGTGATTCATTAACCATTCTTGATTCAGATCTAGGAGGCGGCGGCGCTGCTGACTTAGTGTTTACTGTAGATAAAGTATATGGTTCAGATGGAACTAGTGTAATACCAACTGGTAGATATTCTAACAAAATTTATAAACTACAAATTACAGGAACTCCAGAAGGTACAAACGGAGACTTCTTTAGCCAAGTACAAGAAGATATTGCAAACGGCTTAGTAGCAGAATATAGACATAGCGAAACACACAGATTTGATAATATTAGAAGTCAAAATAGACTTGTAACTCGTCCAAGTACTGCTATTAACTTTGACGAAAGTGATGAAATTACATATCGTTCTATTGCGTTTAGTGCATTTGACAGTGCAGGCGAAGGCTTAGCAGATGATCAAATTACTGTTACATTTGAAGTAGAATACGATCATGTAGAATTAGCTGTTGATTCAAACAACATTGGTGGCGGCAAAGGTGGAGCAGAAGGTGATTTAACGATTGCTGTTAATCCGGCTGCAGAAGGCTTTGTATTAGATGACAACGAAATTACTCGTTTACAAACAGATATCAACGGTAATCTTCCACCTGCAACACTTCAAAATTTAAATGCAAGTTCTTTAGTACAACGCAACATTAACTATGTACAAGAAGAGACACTAGCATTTGTTGACGCAAATACTCCTCCAGCAGGAATGGATAGAGACAAGTGCTTTAGAGATGTTGGTTATATTGTAAGTGCAATTGATCACGATATTCGTCATGGTGGTAATGCTAAGACTGTTGAAGCAGCATTATCATACTGGGATGGTGCAACAAGCCAAGTAGCAGGTCAAGAAACTGAAACTATTGCAGCAATTAATAAAGCGAAAGAAATTGTTACACTATTCATTTTAACGCAAACAGCATGGCCTACAATTAATACTAACGGAGCAACACAAGATCTAACAGGAGATGCAGCCGAAGGCGGTGCAGCTACACTAGTTGGTTCGTTAATGGACATTGTAACTGATGTTATTGCAAATGGTCCTAGTGCAGCACCAGATAAAAATGGTTATGAAGGCGGTATGCTATTCACCTGGGCAGGAAGAACACACCAGATTACTAGATTTACTCAAAGTCCAGCAGTTGAAAGATCAAATGCTGGTTTTGCAGAGATACTAGATATTTTAGAAAATGGTCAAGCAAGTACAGATCTAGCAGCAGATGATTTAGTGTTCCCAGCACCAACAGGTGGAGCAGCAGGACCAGTTAATGCTAAAGATCAATTGATTGCTAACAAAGCATTTTTACAAGCTGAAGTATTAGAGTTTATTAAAATTAATCACATAGATGTGTTCAACTCAATGAACAAAGGTTATTGTTCACGTGATGTTGGATATATTACAGATGCACTTTGCTATGACGTACTATACGGAGGCAATAGTGCTACAATAACAAACGCACGAGCATACTATGTAGGTACAACAGGACAATTAGGCACAGGTCAAGATGCAGCAACTATTGCAGCATATAACTACCTAGCAAATATTGCATCAGATGTTGTACAAGGTATTTCAGTAAGTGCATTACAAACTGCGGTAACTCAAGATACTACAGGTCCAGGATCAACTGCTACTGAAGGAACAGTAGTAGATGGATTAGTACAAATTATTGAAGATGTTATTACAGCTGGTGACTTAGATAATATTCCGGCAACAATACTTCCAAGTACTGCTTGGGTTGAATCTAAGTTTGAGACAGCTAGAGCTACATTACTTTCTCAAAGAGGTAACATTCAAAGTGCTACTATTGGATTCATCAATACTGAATTCCCAGAACTTGTATATGATGATGACAAATGTGAACGTGATGTTGGATTAATGGTTGATGCCGTTGCATATGATGTTGCAATAGGAACAAATTATAATTCAGTAACAGCAGGTCTTTCATACCAGAGAGGTAATGCGTATGTAGTTAGAAGTAACCAACAACGTCAGACTATTAGAGCTATTCAATTTGTTAAAGATCAAGCAGCTCAGGCTATTGCATCTACATCAACAGATCCTGCAACACTTACAATTTATGGAACACCAAGAACTGATCTTACAGATGGTGCTTCACAAGGTCTTGCAGCTGGATTCACTAATGATAAAATATTACGTGCAGGTCTTCCAGATCAACAAACAGCAGAAATTACAATTAGTATTTCACTATGTCGTGCAACTGGTCATGACTTTACACAAATTGGTACAGGATCGTTTAACGATTCAAACTATCCAAATGTTATTTTAGGTGATCCAGAAAATACACTTGCACCGTTCTATACAGATTCACCAAATGCTACAAGCGCACAAGTTTGGGAAAAACGTAAAGGGCGTGTGTTCTGGATGTCAACTGACCAATACGGCTTCTTCCGTGTAGGTAAGTTCTTTGAAGTTGACCAAGGTCAAGGTAGTATTAAATTCTCAGGTGAGATTGGTATTACAGGTGCTAATGCATTAGGCTTCAAAAAAGGTGTTACAATTGATGAGTTTTCAATCGATGACACAATGGCTGACGAATCAGATACTGCGGTACCAGTTGAAAAGGCGATTGTATCTTATGTAAACAAACGTTTAGGTAGAGATAAAAACGACAATGGCGTTTCTGGACAAATTGGTCCAGGCTTCCTTCCACTTAGTGGTACACCTGAAATGACAGGTGATCTACAGATGGGTGCAAACAAGATAACAAATGTTCAAAACCCACAAAGCGGATCAGATGCAGCAACTAAAGAGTATGTTGATACTAAAATTACTGAATTCGATAGTTTTGAATCTGTAAGAAACACAGAAACAAACAGAGTTGAAGGTGCAGATTTAGTTGTATTCACTGGATTAAGCAAAGTGTTTACTACTGTTCCTTCAGACAGTAGTGGTAGTGATACTTTTGAAGTTGGCGATAATATTGAAGATGTTTCAGGCAACAAGACTGCAACAGTCGTAGACGTATTTACAACAACTGATTTGATTATCGGTGAAAACGAACCCGGAAATAACATTGCAGTAATTACATATGAACTTACAAATGGAAGTGCTGACTTTAACCAAGCAGAGGATATACAAGGCACAACTACTAAGAGTACTGTTAGTGCAAACATTATCCGTGGACCGTTTGATGAAGTTGGTCATGCAAGAGAAGCTACTGGAAGTGTAATTAATGTTTCACTTACACGTACTCCAGGTGTGAGAGCTGATTCACTTACAGATCCAATTGCTGAAATTAATTTCCAAATTGAAAATGATTCAATTATTGATGCAGATATTAATTCAGCTGCAAGTATTGCACAGAGCAAATTGTTAATGGAGAGAGCAAAACCTCTAAACAACAGCGCAGGATTGTATGGAACGGGCGATGATGTTGGACAAGGATCAAGAGGTCTTGCAGTATTTGACTCTGATCAGTTTGCACACGAAGTACAACTTACTTTAACTAATCCGTTAACTGCTAATGCAGGCGATGTACTTTATCAAAATACAAATAAAGGTACTGTTGTTAATACTATTGTAAACAACACACTGGTTGTTATTAGAACATCTGATAACTTTGTTGTTGATTCTACAGAGATTGGCATAGCAGAAATTATTGGCGGTGTTGAACGTGTTGCACAAACACAGACAGGTGTTACAATTTCAGATGTTGATGCAAGTGGATACATTGCAATTAAAGATAGAGCAATAACACTAGATAAGATTGAAACTGTTCCAACAGATCATGTATTAGGACGCTCAACAGACGGTACAGGTATTGTAGAAGAAGTTTCATTTGAAACTGTAGTTGACCAAGGCTTTGGATTATTAGATGCAGACTTTGAAGATGCAGAAATAACAGAACTTACCGGTACTATACTAACATTTGCAAGTCCTATAAGTGTAGCAAACGGCGAAACAATAAGCCAAGCTGCAACAGGCGCAAGTGGTACTGTACAAGGAAGAATTGAGAGTGAAGATAGTGTAAGACTTGTAAACATTACAGGAACTTTCAATGCATCAGCAGTAATAGCAAGTTTAAGTGGATCACTAGGTGCTCCGGTAGCAGTTTCCGCAGGTAACAACTTAGTTGGTGCGGCTCTAATTAAACAAGCTGAAGGCGTATATGGTACTACAGCAGTAAGTATTGGTTCTGCTAACAATAGTATGGCTAGAAGAACAAGTAACGGTAGTTTACAAGCAACTAGTTACATTATTGGCGGTACTTCAACTAACGTAGTTCTTGCAGAAGCAGGTGGTACAATAACAATGACTACACCAGCTGGCGGGAAAATTCTTGAATCAAACGGCGGTAATGCTTCTAGTGCTCCAAGAGTTGATATGCCAGGCGCAGTTAATATTGGTGCTGCTGGTGCAACAGATGAAGGTAATGCACAAGGGAACGTATCTGCACTAACAGGTGATGGATATGTTGCTGCTCCTTGGACATACACAAACTTTATCGAAGCATTAGACACTAAAGAAACTAACAATACCACAGGTTTCTCCCTAGGTGCTCCAAGTGCTTATACTAGTTCAGCATTAGGTACTATTGTTGCAGTAAGTAACAATACTGAAGCATTAACAATTAATAATGCCGTAGTTAATTCTAAAGTTAGCTTTACTGTAGCTACATCAAAATTTACTGTAGATGCTACAACTGGTAATTCAACAGTAGCTGGCGACTTATCAATAGGTGGTACACTTGCTACACAAGGCGGTGGCTTACAAGTTGATGCATTAGGTAATACAACTATTGCAGGAACATTAAATGTAACACAAGCAACTTCACTAAATGGCAATGTCAATTTAGGTAATGCCGCAGCAGATGCTATTAGTGTTAACGGTGTAGTTGATACTAACATTGTTCCAACAGGAACAAGAAACCTTGGTAGTGCTGCAAGTCCATGGAGCACAGTATATGGTACAACATTCTCAGGTACTGCAACTACTGCAAAATACGCTGACTTAGCAGAAAACTACTTAGGTGATGCACCATACGATCCAGGTACAGTAGTTGTACTAGGTGGCGAAGCTGAAGTTACACTAACAAGTGCAAAAGGCGATCGTCGAGTAGCAGGAATTGTTTCAACAGAACCTGCACACTTGATGAATAGTGCGTTAGAAGGTGAACATGTTATTGCAGTAGCACTAACAGGTCGCGTTCCATGTAAAGTACTAGGTAGAGTAAACAAAGGTGACATACTTGTTACTAGTGCAATTCCAGGTTATGCATGTGTAGATAACAACCCTGCATACGGAACTATTATTGGTAAAGCAGTTGAAGCTAAAACTGATGATAGCAAAGGAATTATTGAAGTATTAGTTGGTAAGTAAGAAACACGATAAATATATAAAACAGGAACATAGATAATGGCAAACAGATTTCCACTAGTATTTGACGCAGCTGGCGACAAGCAAATTAAAGAACTACCAACAGGTGATAATTTAAACTTGTTAGGAAGTAGTATTGTTGACGTTGTTAATGTTAACGCATCCGGAACAATAGTTGCAGATACACTAACAGTTAATAACATAAACGCTAGTGGAGGATCTATTGCAGCGGTTGCAATTAGTAATGACTATAACGACTTAGATAATAAGCCCATTTTGTTTAGTGGAGATTATAATGATCTAACTAACAAGCCATCGAACATATCAAGTGATTGGGCAGATATTACTAATAAACCTATTATTCCTACTAGACTAAGTCAGCTAGTAAACGACACTGACTTTGCTAGTGAAAACGATTTTGTTGTAAATGTATCAAATATTGCAGGTTTAGCAGATGTTGCAACTAGTGCTTCATTTACTGACTTAGTTGATGTTCCAGATTTTGTAACACAAGCAGAAATTGTAGACGGCACACTTACTATTGATGTAAACAATACAGGTGATTTAAACGGACGCTTGATTGCAGATGATGGCGATCGTGTTGTATATGATAATGTAACTGATAGATTTAATAGTCCTAAGATTGATGGCGAAATACAGTGGCTCGGACAAGGCAACGATGCTCTTACAAAAATCTTCGCAGAAGACAGTCGCGTAATAATAAACAGTGCATCAACTAGAAGTTTAATGTTGCAAAATTATCAACAGTATTCCGGAGAATTTCAAAACAGAGGCATAACACTAAAATGTCATGTAGATGAAGAAATCTTTGGCACTACTATGCAATTACAAATTGGAGATGCCAGCGGTGCAGCAGATAGGGCTGTAAAAGTAATGGGCGAGTTTTACACAGATGGCTTCGGTGATTTTCAAATAACTGACATTACTTTAGGCGGAATATATGACTTTCCAGAAATTCTAGCACCTATACAGCCAACAGGCAAAGGACAAATATGGAGATTAAAAGGCGGCTACTTTGAAACGCTCGATACAGACAATCTAATTGTTAATAACGACCTTGAACTAAAAGGTCACATTACATCAGATGATAGTACAATACTAATTGATACAGAACAGGGCAAATTCTTTGGCGTTGTTGAAGGTGACCTAAACGGTAGCGTATTTGCAGATGACTCTAGTGTAATGGTTGACGCTATTAATAACAAAGTAATTGCTACAACACTTGTAGGTAACTTAGATAAAAAAGGCAGTGCGTTAGGTATTAGCAGTAATAGCGGAATAAACTTGCAACCAGGTGGCTTCCTAAGTATACCAAATGCAACTACAATATCAGCAGCCGCATCAAGCACTATTGAAGTATTAGCAACAGGAAATCTAACACTTTCTTCTAACACAGGAAAAGTAAAAATTACAAGCACAGTACCAACTACGTCTATTGGTATAAGTGGCGATCAAGAGGGCATGGTTGCATTTGATGCAACATACATGTACTATTGCACAACAGACTATGACGGTGTTGCAAACGTTTGGAAACGAGTAGCATGGTCAGCAGATACATGGTAACGGAGATATAAATGGCAATACAATATATTAATACGGGTACAATCGCAAACGACGGAACTGGTGATGATCTCCGCGAATCATTTACTAAGATCAATAATAACTTTGAAGAATTAGATCTAAGAATTGTTGAAGAATTTAATGTTGAAAATTTAGGAAGTTTAGGCGATGGTATCTACGGAGGTAAAGTAGACGGTATACACGGCTTTAAAAGAATAATCGGCGGAAGTAACATTACGCTATCTTCAACAGCAAATGGCATTACAATTAACGGTGCAGATAGTTTAGATCAATTAGTAGTATTATCGGATAGCGGATCTCTTACAGTAGCAAGAGGGCAGACACTTACTGTTAGAGGCGGAGAAGGAACTAACACAAGAGTAGATGGACAGACAGTTTATGTAGATCTAGATAGCACAGGTGTTGTTGCCCATGATACTGCTCCACAATTAACTGCTACTTTAAATGCAGATAACAACAACATAATAGGTGTTAATACACTCCAAGCAAACACTATCCAAGGTCAAGGCGGCATTGCTGCAAATATCGAAGGTTTAATATACGGATACGATATTAGAGAATTTGGAGATTATTTAACAGGTTTTGATTTTGGCGGATTTAGAGAAACATATGCTAATGCAATAGAGTTCATTATGCAAAATGTAGACATGGACTTTGCAACTATCGACCCGGATGTAGGCAATACTGTTGATCTAGGATTTATAACTTAGATCCGATAAATATGCTATATAGGATGAAAATATGGCAGAACTTTGGACAGCAAAATCAGATACAATACTAGCAGACCTTGAAGAAAATATAACTACACAGGTTGCATTACCTGTTCTTTCACGTGCAACTGTTTCACTAATAAGTGGGAAGTTACCACCTGGCATGCGTTTGCAAGATAATAAGATTGCTGGAACACCATACGAGGTAGCTCGTAAACTAGAATATAGATTTGTATTACGTGCGTCACTTGATAATGCCGTAAGAGATAGAACATTTAAAATGACAGTGTCTGGTCCAGACGCACCTAATTGGGTTACGGATCCAGGATTGTTGCCAGTTGGTAATAATGATACACTGTATATACTAGATAGCAGTCCGATAGAATTCCAACTACAAGCAACAGATGATGATCTTATCGCAGGCGATGAATTAGAATTTTTTATTGCAGAAGGTGATGGAGAATTACCTCCAGGAACAGAATTAACCAGTGACGGAAGAATAATAGGAATCGTAGATCCACTTTTAGCCATCGAAAAAGGACTACAGTATAGTGACGGAACTTACGATACTGTTCCTTATGATTTAATTAGCGGAGGTTATGATTTTGGTCTTCGAAGCACTAACGGCTTCGATAGCTTCTTTTATGACACTGCTACATGGGACTTTAGTTTTTCAGAACGCCCGCCAAAAAAATTAAATAGATTTTATCAATTTACAGTTAGTGTTACAGACGGAGACACTGTTGCAAGAAGAACATTTAGAATCTTTGTTGTAGGTGATGACTTCTTCCGTGTAGATAACACTGTACTACAAGTAGGTACAGGAACATTTACAGCTGATAACACAAACTTGCGTACTCCTATTTGGATTACTCCAGGTGACTTAGGTATTAAACGTGCTAATAACTATGTTACAATTCCTCTAGATGTTATTGATACAAACAGTCAAGTAGGTTTTGTTAGTTATAGTTTAGAATCTTTAAATGATGATAATACAGCAAGTATACTTCCTCCAGGTCTAGTACTAGATACATCAAATGGTGAAATAGCAGGCCGTGTTCCTTATCAAGCAGAAGTTACTAAATGGTATAAATTTACAATTAAAGCAACACGCTTTACTCCAGACCAAGTTGATGAAAATGTAAGTGCTTCTAAAACATTTAAATTGCGTTTACTTGGAGAAATTGATAGTAAAACAACTTGGATCACAGACGGAGATTTAGGAACTATCAATACTAATATTATTAGTGTATTACGTGTAGAAGCTACAACAAGTGTGCCTAACAGCAGAGTACTTTATAGTTTAGCAAGTGGGCGTTTGCCACCAGGATTGCAATTATCTTTTGATGGTGAAATAGTTGGTAAAGTTAATGCGTTTGGACAAAATGTTTACCGTAGTATTTGGAGAGGTAGTAGAAACTATAAATCAGGTGATGTTATAAAATATAACGGACAGTTATACACTACTGCAAGTGATCACCTAAGTACAAGTTCTAATATATTTGATAATGATAGTGGACTATGGGTTGAGTTTGACTATGATAAATTTGGCCTAGTAGTTTTTGACAACGATACACTATTGTTAGATGGAGGAACTACTACACTAGACAGAGAATATAAATTTGTAGTAAACGCAGAAGATCAATTCAAATATAGTATCGAACAAAGAGAATTTACTATTAAAGTAAACGATCCAGATACAGTAAAATATAATAACTTATTCCTAAAACCTTTCCTAAAACAAGAAATTAGAAAAGAGTATGCTGATTTTGTTTCAGACCCGGAAATTTTTATTCCTGAATATATTTACAGGCCACAAGATCCAAACTTTGGTGTCCAACGTGAAATTAAGATGTTAGCATATGCTGGCATTGAATCAGTTGATGTTGAAAAATTTGTAGCAGCAACTTCAAAAAATCACAAACGTAAACAATACAGAGTTGGAGATTTAAAAACTGCTACTGCAAATGTTCCAGGAACGAATGACAATGTATACGAAGTAATATATTTAGAAGTTAATGATCCTAATGATACAGAAATAGGAAGAACTAAAAAAGTATTTAATATAGAAACTGGAAATAAAATTACAGCTGATATTGCAAGTACATCTGTAGACAACTATTACTACGAGTACGATGTTCCACCACAATTTATAATACAAACTAGAAATAGAAATTACACAGTAACATTTGGTAACGAGTTTAACATCTTTACTCGCGATGATGGAACTCAAGGAATTAGATGGACCGAAGGGTTCAATGTAGATCAAAGAACAGAATCAAACATAATAAAAATTCTACAAGGGTTAGGTCCTGTATACACTAGAAGACCTCAAAACGAAAACACAGTTAAAACAGACAATACCCAAATAGATGCATCGCAAAGTTTAGATAACAAACGATATATAAGTAATCTAAATAACATGCGTGATCACATAAGAGAGTTAGGAACAACTAATAGAGAATTTGTTCCTTTATGGATGAGGTCTTCACAGGCAGGTAGTGTCAACGAATTAGGTTATACACCTGCAATAGTGTTGTGTTACTGTAAACCGGGAACTAGTCAAATCATTCTAAGTGCTATTAAAGCAAGTGGTTTTGATTTTAGCAAGTTTAATTTAGATTTTGATAGATATTTAATGGATAGTACCAAAGAATCTAGTAATTCTAAATACCTGTTGTTCGCAAATTACAGATACAATGTATAAGTACGATAAATAATTTTAGGAGATATTATAATGGCCGAGAGTACAGTAACTTTTACAAATATAGACGAAGAATATCCAGTCGCAGGACAGGATAATGACACCCAAGGTTTTAGAGATAACTTTAGGGAAATTAAAACATCATTACAAGCAGCAAATACTGAACTAGCACAACTGCTAACAAATGCAGCTCGTTTAGATGGATCAAATGACTTTAATGGTAATGATATTACCAATGCATCAACTAGAGCAGTTTCAGAACTAGTTTATAATACAGGAAATATCAATCAAGATACAACTCTTGAATGGACAGATGGGCTGTATCAAAACGTTACGGTTACTGACGATGTTACATTAATTTTAGGCGGATGGGACGAAACAGGTCATATGTCTAAAATAACAATGGCAATTAGAAGCGACACAGTTGGTCGACAAATTACATGGGAAGCAGCTAACGGTGGTGCTATTCGTGTAAGTAGTATTACATGGCCTGTAGACGGCAACGGTAATAAAGTGACAGTAACAGAAACATTTGGCACAGATCCATTAATGATCGATGCTTGGACTACTGACGGTGGTCAAACTGTACACTTAGATTACAGAGGAACATTTGAAGTACTAGCATAATGTTTAATCCTTTAGTAGATAGTTTTAGTGTTTTAACAGATTCTGAGGTTGAAGATAAGATCTCAGAATTAGGCCGTAAATATTTTCAATCTCGCAACCCTCAAGTCCAAGCACAAATCGCTACTATATTAGAAATGTATAAAGAAGAGGCTCGTGCAAGACGAGCTTCTGCTTTATTAAAACAATCTGAACAAAATGGCGATAATGGACTTGACAATCTGATCAATATCAGTTAAAATACATGTATGCTTATGAAAACTGACGAACTAGGTATTCCACGATTCTCTAACCGCGATCTTATCGATATGATTTATAGTGGTCATGCGGATAAGATGCATGTTGTACTATGTGATCCAAGTGATGACATAGACCGTTTTAATGCGGCTATGGAAGAACAAGGCTTTAACAAGCTACAGAAGTATATCCCATTAGATGTAGATCAAAAGACTTTTGACGGTGTATGCCAAAGTGAATGGTTTATGCCTGATGAATACAAAGACATTAATGTATATGAATATGTCCTAGGCAAAGCAAAAACACCTTGTCCGCAACATGTACAAGATCGCATATGGGAAGAATTAGATGCTTTCAAAGAACGTGATATGCACAACTTATTACGTTACATGATTTATCTCGTAGACTTTATGCGTGAGAATAACATTGTGTGGGGTGTAGGACGTGGATCAAGTGTAGCAAGTTATGTGCTGTATTTGATAGGTGTACATCGTATTAATTCAATCCAGTTTGACCTGGATTGGAGAGAGTTCTTGAGATAAGTAAGCATATAACTATATTTAGGAGGTACTACTATGGTACAAAAAGCAAAAGGTCAAAAAGTATATAAAACTATGCAGGGTAAGCAAATTGACATGGATCTTCTTAGAAAGAGAAATGAAATGACACCTGCTGTAGGTAATGCTAAAATTAATGCACGTGGTGACGAATTAGGTCCTGGTGGTAAAGTTATTAGAAGTCGTGAAGATGTTTTAAAAGAGTATTATGAAAATGCCAATCCAAATACACCTGATCAGCATCCTGTAAGAAGAAAAGAGTTTGAACCGCCAGTAGAAGCGGTAGAAGAAGACGATTGGATTGAGGATGACGAAGGCAACTTTGTAAAAAAGGGTGAATGATTAATGGCTATTAACATTAATTCTATTAAAACAAAAAATGTTCGTGCAATCGGTAATCGTGTATTAGTCACAGAAATGGATTTTGGAGAACAGAAAACTGCAAGTGGTCTAATTATTACTTCAGATGATGGTAAAGAACGTGGTGTATATCCACGTTGGGGTAAAGTGTATTCTAAAGGTCCAGACAATAAAGATGATTATGCAATAGGACAATGGATTCTTGTAGAGCACGGTCGTTGGACTAGAGGCATGAATATTGAAACACCAGAGGATGGCGAAATTACTATTCGAATGGTCGAAGCAGAAAGTGTACTAGCATATTCGGACAGTAAGCCAAATGATTTAAGAATTGGCGCAGAACATACAGATGGACCAGTTGATATCGACCCTAGCTCGTTCCTCAACACCTAGTCTAAAAGCAAAATTAAAAAAACTTGACGCTGTGTATCATATCACAGAAGATGTAGAAATGCGTTATAAGATAATGTACGCAGAAGATGAAATCAAACAAGAACTTAGAAGAAGAGGCGAATATGACTAACCCATTTAAAGATATTGAACGCTTTGGCTCAGCGTGTGATCAAGAGCCTAACGAAGCAAACTACAAAATGTATCTAGGACTAATTGACGAGGAAGTTAATGAACTTGCCGACGCTGTCGAAGCAAACGACAAAGTTGAACAGTTAGACGCACTAGTTGATATCCTAGTTGTTACTATGGGTGCAATTCGTGCCGCAGGCTGGGACGGCGAAGCTGCCTGGAAAGAAGTAATGGATACAAACTTTGCTAAGATCGATCCAAACACAGGCAAAGTAATCAAACGTGAAGATGGTAAAGTGCTAAAGCCAGAAGGCTGGAAAGCACCAGAACTTGCTCAATTTGTAAAATAATACTTGACTCCTATTAGTTTTTACGCTATAATGTAATAAATTAATAGGAGTTTTCTTTTGACTACACATGCAACAATTGACTTAGAAACTATTGACACTCGCCCACAGGCAACTGTTCTTAGTTTAGGTGCTGTAAAGTTCAATCCATTTGATGATTCTGAACCACATAGTGAAATGTATTTTAAAATTAGTATTGATGATCAAGATCGTTTAGGTCGTACTGCATCTGATGATACTATTGAATGGTGGACAAAGCAAGATCCAAAAATTATGGAAGAAGCGTTTGACCAAGAAGGTGCTATCACTGTAGACGAAGCACTAAGTAAAATTAATAAGTTTGTTGTTGGTGTTGATATTCTATGGGGACAAGGTTACGGTTTTGACTACACAATTATTGAAGACATGTATCGTTCACTAAGCAAGCCTATTCCATACAACTTCTGGCAGGTACGTGATAGTCGCACACTGTTTAGTGTATGCAAGGAAGATCCTCGTAAGAAAATTCAAAACGATTTGCACAATGCACTAGCAGATGCATACTATCAAAGCAAAGCAATTCAAATGGCATATCAAGAACTAAAATGACAGAAAAACTTTTGACAGAAAAAGAAGTTAGAGAAGAATATAGGCAGATGCGTAAAAAAGACAAAGTATTTGCTGAGTGTTGGCCTGCTAATAATAGAAGTTTTTACGAATGGTGTTCGCAGTATTTAGACTATCGACATATAAAAGAGAAGTGAGGAATAAATGAAAGAATTATGGGTTGAAAAATATCGTCCTAAAACAGTAGATGGATATGTATTCAGAGATGAAGCACAAAAGAATCAAGTTAAAACATGGATCAAAGATAAAACTATTCCACACTTGCTTTTTAGTGGCAATGCTGGGATTGGTAAAACTACTCTTGCTAAGTTATTATTTAACGAGCTTGAAGTAAATGATCTAGACATATTAGAAATTAACGCATCGCGAACAAACTCAGTAGATGATGTTCGTGATAAAATTGTAAACTTTGTACAAATGATTCCATTTGGCGACTTTAAAGTGGTACTACTAGATGAGGCGGACTATCTTTCACCTAACGCACAAGCAGCACTCCGCGGGGTTATGGAAGAATACCATACGACTGCTAGGTTCATTCTTACTTGTAACTATCCAAATAGGATTATTCCTGCTATTCACAGTCGCTGTCAAGGTTTCCACATTGCTAAGATTGACCAAACTGAGTTTACGGCTAGAGTCGCAGAGATCCTCATTACGGAAGGTGTTACGCCGGACTTGGATGTCTTAGATACATACGTTAAAGCAACCTACCCAGATTTGCGTAAATGTATTAACACTGTACAAATGAATTCAACTGAAGGTGTGCTAAACAAGCCTAATGAAGGTGATACAGGCGAAAGCGACTGGAAGTTAGATATGGTCGAGCTATTTAAAAATGGTAAGATCCAAGAAGCACGTAAACTGCTATGTGGTGCAATTCGTCCAGAAGAGATGGAAGAAGTGTATCGTTGGATGTATGATAACATCGAATTGTTTAAAGATCCAGATCAAGCAGTTCTTATTATTAAACAAGGAATGGTAGATCACACATTAGTTGTAGATCCAGAAATAAATTTAGCGGCAACGCTAATTAGATTAGCGAGGTTATAGTGAAAATAAGGTATTACAAAAAAATTGATGGATGGAGATGGTTAGGATTCGTATTAGCAATGGTAGGCGCTTTCATACTAAGTGGAGGCGATCCTAAACTACAATGGGTTGGATGGGGAGTAGCCTGTTTTAGTTGTAGCATATGGATTTACATGGGAATTAAAGATAAGGACACACCTAGAGCATTGATGGAACTTTTCTATTTACTGCTTGCTATACGTGGTGTGATAAACTGGGTACAACAATAATGACATACTTAGTAACTGATAATTGTGTTAAATGTAAACACACTGACTGTGTAGCAGTTTGTCCAGTAGACTGCTTTTATGAAGTAGAAGATATGCTGGTAATTAATCCATTAGAATGTATTGACTGTGGTGTATGCGAGCCTGAATGTCCAGTAGACGCTATTGTTCCTGACAACGCATTATCAGGAGATGAACACGATAAATGGTATGCTATTAACGAAACACTTAGTGAACAAGGCGAAAATATTTACGATCAAAAAGATCCGCCACCAGATGCTGAAAAGTACAATGGTGTTCCGAATAAGTACGAACAGTATATTGAAAAAAGTATACCTATAGTGGAGATAGAATGATTAAAGCAATTTTAGCCTGTGACGACACAGGCGGTGTTAGTAAAAACGGAACTCTACCGTGGCCTAACAATCCTACAGACCTACGCTGGTTTAAAGACAATACAGCAGGACATATTGTTATAATGGGATCAACTACATGGGATGATCCTCATATGCCTAGGCCATTGCCTAACAGACAAAATTATCTTGTAACTACTAGAGAAGAAGATTACCCCGGAGCACACGGTTATATCAAAGGTGATTTAAATACTGCTATTACTGGTATTGCAGAGGATAACCCAGGTTTAATTACTTGGATTATTGGTGGTCCAAATATTATAGAACAAACATTAGGTATCATTGATGAATTTTATCTAAGTAGAATTACAGGTGACTTTGATTGCGACACACACTTACCATTAAATAAGATTGAAACACTTTTTGAAGTAAAACACGAAAGTGTTCTTCCAGATGTTACATTTCAAATAATGGAGAAGCGCAGTGAAGCAGTATCTTGATGCATTAGAGCATATTTTAAAAAACGGAAAAGATAGAGAAGATCGCACAGGTGTAGGTACACGAGGCGTGTTTGGTTATCAAATGCGTTTTGATTTGCGTAATAGTTTTCCAGCAGTTACTACAAAGAAACTTGCATGGAAGGCAGTTGTAAGCGAACTACTATGGTTCCTCGAAGGCAGTACCGACGAGCGTAGGCTTGCTGAAATACATTATGGTAAGTCTAGAGAAGAACTAGTAGATAAAACTACTATTTGGACTGCTAACGCCAACAAGCAAGGTGCAGAACTTGGATATACTAATACTAATACAATTAAAGAATTAGGCCCGGTATATGGTAGTCAATGGCGTAGTTGGCTTGCTAAAACACATCACGTTGATCAAATTGTAGAAGTTATGAAAAACATCTACGAAGATCCTTACAGTAGACGACATATTGTAAGTGCATGGAATGCTGGAGAAATTGATCGTATGGCACTTCCGCCTTGTCATACTATGTTTCAATTTTATGTACACGAAGGTGAACTAAGTTGTCAACTGTATCAGCGTAGTGCAGACATGTTCTTGGGTGTTCCGTTTAATATTGCAAGTTACAGTCTTTTAACGTATATTATGGCTAAGTTATTAAAATTAAAGCCAGGTGAATTTGTTTGGACCGGAGGCGATTGTCATATCTATCAAAATCACTTTGATCAAGTTAAAGAGCAAATCAAACGCGAACCAAAGGAAGCACCAATACTTTGGATGCCAGACTTTCAGCAACTTGGAGAAATAATGGAGGCAACTCCTGAGCAGTTTAAACTACTAAATTATAATCCAATGGATTCAATTAAGGCACCTATGGCAGTATGATGGGTGCCAGTGGATACGGTGATCCGCAAGAGAAAGCATTTGAAAAACGTGCATATTGGTGGAAACGAACAGGCAGTAACAAACTCATATGGCCCGGACAAAAGTATGTAGTGGTTAAAACATACTTTGACGCAATGGGAAGGCCACCTATACATAACTTATCTTGGGATAGAATATATACTCCCAACGAATATTTTCTAAGGGTTTTAAAGGATGAAAGAAAAATTTATTAATGCATATATGGATGTTGCAGAACGTTTTGCACAACTAAGTTCAGCAAAGCGTTTGAATGTAGGTGCGATTGTTGTAAAGGATGATCGCATTATCTCTATTGGCTATAACGGTATGCCTACTGGTTGGGATAATTGTTGCGAGGATGAAAACAATAAATCAAAGCCAGAGGTATTACATGCCGAGTCTAACGCAATCGCTAAACTAGCACGTTCGCCTGAGAGTGGTGAAGGTGCAAGTATCTTTATTACACACTCACCTTGTATAGACTGTGCTAAACTGATTTACCAGTCTGGTATAGCCACTGTGTACTACAAAAATGATTATCGTAGTACACAGGGCATTGAGTTTTTGTTAAAATCTAATATTGATGTTCAACAGGTTTAGTTATTCGTCTCCGTAAACTTGGAGCACTTCTTTAACAGCATCATGTCTTTCAATATCTCCTTGTGCGAAACGGACTACGTCCAAATGTTCTAAATCTTTTGATTCCAACAGTTTAATAAAATCAATCAAACCGTTGTCCTGAAGCCTATCTGCTTGTGCTAAGTCGCCTGTCACTGCCATCATAGATCCTTGTCCTAAACGTGTTAGTAGCATTTTCATCTGATTTGGTGTAGCATTTTGCATTTCATCTGCTAAGATAAATGCGTTTTTAAAAGTTCTGCCTCGCATATAAGCCAATGGTGCAATCTCAATAATGCCTTCTTCGATCATGCCTTCTATTTCTCTTGCATTAAAGTACTCTCTTAGAACGTCAAAAATTGGTCTCGTCCATGGGGCCATCTTTTGCTCAAGTGTACCTGGTAGGAAACCCAGGTCTTCATCAACAGAAACAGCAGGTCTTGTGACAATTATTTTGTCTATTTGACCTTCCTTGAAGAATTTCACCGCAGATTGTACAGCCAACAGTGTTTTACCTGTTCCTGCCGGCCCGATGCCAAAGACTATATCTTTCGACGGGTCTAACAGTTTTAGTACATATTGTTCTTGGTGTTTGTTTCTTGGAAGGATTGTTACTTGATTTTTCTTTTGATGAACGTTGAAATTAATTACATTTTCGTAATTTGTGTTAGCGTGATTATTACGCTGTTTCCTTTTAGCACCCATTCATGTCCTCCTATGAGTTATGGAATAATGTAGGACTGTGCCACGTTGGGCATTTGCCCTACAAAGTATTTACCATCGGTTGTCCAGAGAAAAACTATTAGTTATAGTTCTAGATACGATAAATAAGTATGTAAGATTATAGGATAGCTCAATGGAAGATATTTACGACCTAGTAAAAAATGTAGATACTGTATACAACAGTGACACTTCGTTTCAAGTACTAAAAGATTTTGAAAGAGTTTTAGATCAACTAGATCTCTATGTATATGCCAACTGGCAAGATGGCGAATTGCTTGACGGTCCTAAAATCAGTAGACATTTTGTAACATGCAAGTTCATGTGGGACAGAAATAAAATGCCCGATCCAATGGGCGGCAAGAGACTGTTCGAGTATGACTGCAAAGTAGGTTTTCAAAAAACACATATAATTGTTCCTAGAAAGATATCTAAGCCAGATGATATTCGTCCAGGAAGTAAAAAAGGAAAACTAGATCGTAAGCCTATTTGGGTAGTTGAAATTGCTATGCCTAAAAAGTTAATTGCAGATATTTACGGTGCTTATGCAGAGGAAAAACAATTAAATGTTGAGCCAGCAGTACAACCAGAAACAGCAGGCGACGAAGCACAACAAGCAGATATTTTAGCTAATCCTGGTGCACCAGCAGCACCTGCAGCACCAGCAGCACCTGCAGCACCAGCTGGAGATACAATCTAATGAGTTTACAAGCTGGCGATTTAGAACACTTAGTCGATAATATTTTTGAAATTGATTCGTATGCAAGTAAAATGGGAGATGACAAGAATATTGTTACTCTTAGTTTTAGTTGTAAAGACAAGCAACCTGCTGAAGACTTAGCAAACTTTATTGAAAAGGGATATGGCTTTGTACTAGATGCAGATGTGCCACCGGGCGAACAGTCAGATGGTACTTATAAAGTATTTGTAGAACTAGAAAGAGATAACACTGTACACGAAAATATTGGTGAATTATTAGACGGTGTTAAAAAGTTAACTAACATAGAAGATTTAAAATATAGATATTATAAAAGTTTTAGAAGCCAAGAAGCAACAATGGAAAATCTAACAAATGACGTTCCTAACGATCCTAATAACTATGGCCTAGTTGCTACTGAATCTAATTTAAATAATTTCAAAAACTTTTTCAATAAGAGTTATGTAGAAGAAATCGCAATGAACGAAAATATTCTACGCATTAAAAAGAAGTATGCTGACGAACTTACATTTGAGTTTATAGATTTTACAAACAAAGACAGCATAGAAATCACAGAAAAGTTTAATACCGATGCTTATCCTGAAATACTCTTTCTTACCAAGTATTTAGGGGAATATCATATAAGTAAGTATGGAGACAAACTTGTTTTTGAAAATGAAGACAAGGCTCTCATAGTTAAAAGGATCTAATATATGAGTTTTGAATTTGATTTCACTAAAGAGCATCTTGCCGAAATAATTTCCGCGGATGCAGACGATTGGTATGATGCACTATGCGAACTATTACCAAAGTATGGCATTACAACAGAACGTAGAGTAGCACACTTCCTAAGTCAGTGCGCTCACGAATCGGCAGGCTTTAAACGCCTAGAAGAAAATCTAAACTATTCAGCAAAAGCACTTCGTGCAGTGTTTGGACGTTACTTTGGTGAACCACCAAAAGCAGACGCAGACGAATATGCACGTAACCCAGAAATGATTGCTAACCGTGTTTACAACGATGAGTTCCGCAAGTACAAGATGGGCAACGTAGAAGAAGGCGACGGTTGGAGATTCCGCGGACGTGGACTAAAGCAGTTGACTGGTCGTGACAACTACACACGTTTTGGTGCTACAGTTGATATGACAGCAGAAGAAGCAGCAGACTATGTAGCAACTCCGGCAGGTGCTATTGAATCAGCATGTTGGTTCTGGGACGCAAACAACCTAAACGACATTGCAGATACAGATGACGTTAAGCGTATGACTAAAAAGATCAACGGTGGTTCAATTGGACTAGATGATCGTAAGAAGCGTTATATGCATGCCATGGAAGTATTAGGTATGGACGCAGAAGACCTAGCAGCAGACGATGATGACATCCAAGAAATACTAGATGATATTGGTGTGCTACGCAAAGGCTGTAAAGGCGAAGGTGTTAAACTAATGCAAGAAGCATTAGGTATTGGCGCCGATGGCGACTTTGGCCCAGGTACAGAAAGAGCTTTGAAAGAATGGCAAGCAGCAAATGGACTAACAGCAGACGGTGTTGCCGGACCTGCAACATTTTCTAAGCTATTTGACTAAATAGAATTGTTATGTTTACTTCACTAAAAATTGCATTTGTTCTAGTAGCACTAGGAATAGCTGGTGGCGGTTATTTGTATGTACAAAAACTACAAAGCGACTTAGAAACAGCTAGAGCAAATGTTGCTAAAATGGAAA
>Ga0181570_10000618_pt1 | contig 32962 bp, 30 predicted proteins | sample 101ome_18_FD_148667 | JGI IMG/M metagenome (GOLD analysis project Ga0181570, IMG submission 148667) | Coastal salt marsh microbial communities from the Groves Creek Marsh, Skidaway Island, Georgia - 101406AT metaG (spades assembly) | ecosystem: Environmental > Aquatic > Marine > Intertidal zone...
AACGCTTTTTGTTGATGAATCCATACTGTATACTCATACAATGTTTCCAATAAAGAGAACGCAACCAGCCAGCCAACGTCGTCGTCGTCGTCGTCAGTACGCGACTCGGGCGCGCGCGGACGCGGACGCGGCGACGAGACGACGACGGCGACATGCGCGTCATCTCCCTCACGAGCGGGTTGCTCACCAACCTCGAAACCCTGGATCTGTTGCGCGAACGCACGGGTGAACCCGGCACGGTGGCGGCTTACCCGCAGCCGCACGACCCGTTCCCGACGGAACTGCAGTGTTACGAAGCGCTGTGCGCCTCGGCGGCGGGAGCGCAGGAGCGAGAGCGCGTGGGGAGTTTCATCGAACACATACGCGCGATCGAGCTGACAGAGGCGGAGATATTGCAGCTGATCAATCTCAAGCCGACGAGCGCGGCGGTGGTGCACGCGATTGTGGAGGATTGTTCGGCGAGGTTGAACGCGAGCGAGGTGGAGGATTTATTAGCGCTCGTGGAGCAGTTTTTGTAGTAGCGTAGCGATGCGCGTCCGTCGACGACGCGATGTTTAGGTTGTTTGTTTGTGATGGGAAGAGGAGACGCATCTTAGTCGCGAAGAAGACGCGCGCTTTCGCGTCCGCTCTCAAAGCGGCGGTCTAGCGTTAAACTATGAGCTACGAACGAAGACTAGAAGAAGACTAGCGAGCGCGAAAGACGGTGATGCTATCAATCGCCCGAGAGGTCGAACCGAAACGCCGGAAACCAGTACGCGCGAACGCCGGATTCGTGTTGATCGTCGACGAGAGAGACGCCGAGTTTAACCGCGGATTCCAACGCGTCTCGAGCGCGATCGAGCGTCCATCCAGACGTTTCGGCGAGCGCCGAGGCGCTCAGGCATCCCTGCGACGTCTCGCGCGCGCGATCTATGCACGCATTCACGTCATCGCTCATCTCTAGCGGGACGCTGCGCACCATTTTGTTTGATTTGTTCCTTCCCGAGGACGCAGAGGAAGACGCGTCCACGCTCCAACCGCCGCCGAGCGCGCCGAGCGCCTCTATCGCACGTTCGACGTCGTCCGCGCTCACGTCGCCCGCCACCGAGCCTCGGCGTTTATTCACGCGCTCCACCAGCGCGTCCAGGGTGCACAGTCCTCCGTCGTGCGCGCGAGAGGCGAGACAACAATCAGCGACGCACACCGCCAACTCGACGTAAAACTCGCCGAAACCCAACAGCTGGCCCCAAGCGCTCTTTCTCGACGCGAGCGGGTCCACGCCGACGCTCGCGCACATCGCGTGGAACGCGGCGCGGAACTCTGGATCGGCGCGGATGTCAGACCGGTGCGCCGCGGCGAACTGTTCCAACGAAGCGGTAAATTTGGCGAGCTGTTCCTTGGTCTGTTCCTCGCGTTCCTTGGCGCGCTCGACGCCCAGCGCGCGAAACTTGGCGTCGAGAGCGTCGCGGTGGACGATCGCGGACACGCCAGCGCCGCGGCGCCGCATGGCGGCGAAACGACGACTCGCACGATGCGTCGAGCTATGAAGTCGAGTCGACGCGACTGACGGACTGGTTGGACTATAAACGTGTTTATCGATATCGAAGTACATTATTGATTGCATATCGCTCTACAGCGACGCGACGTGCGACGAAATGGCGTCGCACGCCGCGTCAAACAAAACGCTAAGATGGCGGACGTCACGCGCGCCTCCTGGAGACGTCCGTCGTGACTCGGATTCATCCATCCGACTCACGACTTGCTCCAGTTTGGTCGCGTGCTCCAACCCGGCGGCATCCACCTCGACGTCGGCCTCTCATCCGCGTCAAACCCAGCCACACCCGCCATGATGACGGCATCGTTCGCTTTTTTCTGTTCCCAAGCCTTGACGTACCGCCTATCCTCTTCGGCTTGCAAATACGGTACGATTACCGCGCGCGCGCTCTCCTTTTCCTCCTTGAGCGCCCGTCTCTCGTGGTTCCCTTTACCGATTTGGTAAAACCCATACGTAAACATCCCGGCGTACACCGCCAAGATCGCCGCCCCGGTCGGTCCCGTGCTCGGAATCCTGCGTCCGTACCGAATCGCCGAGTATCCACCCGGGGGAGGTCCGTCCTGCGCGCCAGAGAGACCACAACATGTTGTCAGTAATCATACTATTTACCCATACAAACAAGCCAACACACGCGCGAACGACTCGCGCCACCATCATCCTCGCGCGTTCACCCCGACCCGCGACGCGCGCGCGACCGCGATCTCGCACGCACCTGATTAATCGGTAAATCCCGAACCGAACGCATCCCCGGTACCCCTCGCGTGGTGACTTCCGTCATCGCTCTCGTCGATTATCGATCAAATCCTTCGCCTCTCGCGAGCCTCTCTCGCGCACGCAGTTCGCGGTGGTGCGATCGATCGCCTTGCTTCGTTTTCGATCGCCGGTATCGTTCCACCGGTTCGTTCTCGCGTTTCGCGCGCGCGTGAACGTTCGCGTTCGATCGTTCGATCGCGTTCTCCGTCGGGTCTTCGGTCCCGTCGCGCGTCGGGGTGTGCCGAAGCGCGCGCTTGGGGTTACCACCGCGAAGGCTTTTGGGGAACGTCCAGAGCGTCCAGTGCGTCCAGTGCGACTTCACAGTTTGACGGACGGACGGGCGACGAAGATGTGCGTGCGGCGATGCGGAGACGCGACGCGAGAGACGAGACGACGGTTCCGGATAGAACGCGTCCGTTGTGGGAACGGGTCGACCGCGACGCGACGCGCGAGAGAGAGGTGACTGACGCCGTGAGGATGGAACGATCGATCGATCGATCGCGCGCGCAGGAGCGACGTCGAGGACGACGAACCGGTGGATCACAAGCCCGAGATTGAGGAAAAGTGTATGCCCAAGTGTGAAAAGTTTGTCGCGGCGTACGAGGCGTGCGCGGAGCGGATTCAGGGTGACGAAACGGGGGAGGCGCACTGCACGGTGAGTACGAAGCACGCGGAGGGAGGGTCGCGAGCGGGCGAAAAGGCGTTTGGCGGATCGAACGCGTTTGACGGATCGAAGACGCGAACGAAAGACTGACTGGTGGGATTTCTTCATTCGGCGTCTCGTGTAGGGTCAATATTTTGACATGTGGGCGTGCGTCGACGAGTGCGCGAAGAAGGAAGTCATGGCGCGCACCGTTTGAGCGTCGTCGAAAAATGCGCCGGCGCGTCGCTCGACGGACGGATTTGTAACACATTTGAACAAGCAAAATTGAGAAGAGAAGAATCGTTGTCGACGACGAGAATTGCGTGTGATTGCGTGCTATCCTTTAAATTACCGTGCTAGAATGCGCTGCTAAGTGGCTAAGATGGGTGAGGCGCGCGTCCTTCGTCTCTCGTCCTTTGGCTCGTCGCGAATGAAACGAGATCCCGTTTCCGTGCGTGCGCTCGTTGATCGTCGTGTCATCACCCAAGCATTTTCCTAGGGAATAACCGAAACTTTTTCGTTTTCGATGACTTCTTCTCATCCTCTTTCGTCGGCTCGGGCGACGGCGGTGGCGAGAGGATGTCCTCCGGAACCGCTTGTCGCGTCGGCGTCGGCGTCGGCGAAGTTTCAAAAACGTCTATGTAAGGCCCGTATATCGGTCTCCCCGCAGATAACAACACCATGACCGTGCAAAACACCACGAGACACACGCGCGCGCGCCGCGTGCCCCGTTTCAATTCGATATCATCGCTCGTTTTCTTTGTCGAGCGTCCGTGATGGTTGTGCCCATTGACGTGGTGATTCGCGTGTAGATCGCCGCGTTCCGTCGCCGCGCTCAGCCTCTCCACGTTGCTCGCGTGCGCGTCGACGTTCGCGCGATCCTTCAGTGTCGACGATGAAGTCGATGCGGTGGTACCACCGCGTCGACGCGCGCCGATGCACCACGCATTCATGTGACGCTCTTCAGCAGCGCTTCTGCGTCGCACAGTGCGGGCTCCACATTGCGCGACGGCACCATGTGTGCGCGCATCTCCAGCGCGTGCGGCGTCCGAAACGCGCCGACGCGATGTGCGAACGCGCGCTCTAACGGTGCGAAGCGTTTGCGACGCGTTCGGACGGCGCAGAGGGTGTCGACGCGACGCGCGGCGTCGGTTGAGATGCTCGGGGAGGTGCTCGTGACGGATGATTTATTGACGCAGTGCGCGCCGTGGGGGAGCGTGTGCGTGAGTTTCGGCACGCATTACGTTCCGATTGCGTTACCGTCCATCATCGCGTCGCTCGTGTTGTTCGTCCCGCTCGCGTGGGCGCTGAGAGAGATGCGGGAAAAGGATAAGGAGTTGTTCGCGTTGCGAGAACGGTTGGGCGAAAACGAAGACGTCGAGTGAAGAACGCGTTCTATTTGAGGGGGATTTCTAGGGTAGTTGTAAATATCAACAAGTAGTACGTGTACAACGAATAACTCGCATCGACGCGCTCACGCCGTGGCTGATGATTTAGATTGCGACGCTTTGCTTTGTTCGTCGCTCTCCTCGAGCCGCAAGATGAGCTCCGTCTTGGTTCCGCTCACCTTGAGTGAACGAGCCTTGAGTTCTTTCTTCAATTCGTTTCCAGTCATGCCAAAGTATGGACCAAAGTATGGCAAAGCCGCGCCCTCTTCTCTGACGAGCCCGCGATCGGCGAGCGCGGCGCGGACTCTGGAACAGAGCTCGTCCTCCTCTTCGGCTCGCATGGCTCCGTCCGCGACGTGTCCGTAGGCCGCTATGAGCAACGATTCCGCGCGCCCGTGATCGCGCTTCCTCGACAACTCGCTCGCGACTTCAGGGAATAACATTTTCGCCATGGCGATGGAATCATCCTTGGTGCTTCCCTTAAACTTGAGACCCATCGCCGCTTTCCACGCCTGCGGCTTTACGATTTTAACGTCGAGCTCCGCCGCGGCAAAGACGCCTCGCCACAACCCAAAGTTATACCCCTGCACGAACGCCGTTTGCGCGCTAAACCCAAACTCCACCCCACCTTCCTCGAGGTACACCCTCGTACCCTTGGGCACACCCAGCGATGCCGTCGCCTCTCGCATCGCGTCCGGGTCCAGTCGCACGCGCGACCGTCCGTTCACCTCCACCACGCTCGTCGGGTTATCCACCACGCGCACCGACGCGATTTCCCCGACGGCGCGTCCACTAATGACACAGAGCGCCCCGTTGGCGTCTGAATCGCACCCGACGACGATCCAATCCGTCGCGTTCGACGCGCTCGAAGACGCAACCGTGGTTGCGCCTCTGTGCAACGGCAACGTCGTAAGTTGCGACGACGACGACGGCGAGACGCTCGGTTCCGGTACGCTCCGTCGGGTACGGCGGGTCGATGCGCGGACGCGTGATGTCACCGCGCGCGCCGCGTGCGCCGCGGACGTCACGCGGGCGAGCATGGTTTATCGAGCGAGGTGCGGAGTGACGTCGCGCGCGTAACGGCTCTACTTTTTGCAGGCAAACGCGAAGACTACGTGACGGCTTGAAAAGGGGAGAGGAAAGGAAGGGAACGTGACGATGAACGACGTGATTAATCGTTAACGAACATGATATATCACAAGTTACTGTGCATACTTGTCATCTACGAAAGATCGATCCTTCAAACCGAGCCGTAAAATTGTATCCGCGTACCTGTCGCCATCAGTGCGACGAAGATACTTTAAAAGTTTCTTTCGTCGCTCCAACATGCCCATGAGCCCACGACGGGAGTGCTCATCCTTTTTATGGATGCGCAAATGCTCCGTCATGAGTTTGATTCTCATGGTCAAGCTGGCTATTTGTACCTCGCTCGACCCAGTGTCGTGTTGCGTACGCGCAAACGACGCTCGCTCTTCAGCCAGCGCTCGCTTGTTCGTCTCGCCCCGCGACAAGTTGGTCTCGCTCAGATACCTCTTCACTAAATCCGGTTTGATTTCGCCAGACTTGTTCAAATCTAACGAATGGCGGCTCGATCGCACCTCAGTATCCCCGGCAGATGCGGCAAACGTCTTCGTCCACGCGAACAACGACGTCCTCGCAGCCGTCGGGAAAACCCCACTGGCTAACTCGCTACTCATCAAACTCCTCACACTCTCCAAACTACTAACGCACGCGCCCGACCGCACAGCCGCGACGCGTCTCAACAAACCTACGCTCATCATCATACGAACGCAAATTTATTGGTTGGAGTTCGGCGAGCGCTTCTTGCCGAGGCCGACGACGACGTTGACGAAGCGACGGTTGTACTTGATGCGCTGGAACGCGCGACCCTTCGGCTGCTTCTTCTTTTCTTGCTTGGCGACCTTCGGGGTTTGACCACGAACCTATCGTTCACGCGAAAACACAAATCAGACCCGTCAGTCATCCACGTCGAGTGAAGTACGTCAAGCGACGATATCGTCCGAGAGCCAGTCCGGCGCGACACCGCAGCCAGTCAGCCACCACCCTAAACCACGACCGCCGTCGAGGATCCTAAACCACGCGCGAACGCTCTCGCCCCTCGCGCGACGCGTCGACGCGCGCGACGCGCCGACAGAACGCGAAAACGAAACCCGAGTGAAGCATTTAACCCCTCCTACGCGCCGTGGCGACGCGCACGCGTCATCGCGACGCGTCCGAGAGGATCAACCCACACCCTTAGGGCTTTTTCCGCGAGAATCGACCACGGATCCCACCCCGCCGGGTCGTCGTCCTCCTCCTCCTCCCCGTCTCCACCGCGCGAGCGCGAACGCGATGCATCGTAAATATTCGTACCTTGCCAGCGCGAGCGAGAGAACCGTGAACCTTGCCCATTGCTTAAACTCGCGTTGTTTAACGACGCGTTGTGCCGAGACGACGCGGGCGAGGATCCGCTCTCGCGAGGAGGACGCGCGACGACCCGTGGTCGCTGAAAATTCCATGTGTCCGATCGTCAGAAAAGTACATCCAAACGTCTCATTAAGATGCCGCATTGTCTAATTCTGATTTTTATCGTCACAAAATGAACACGAGTATTCATTTTAGATCATAAATTGAATACTGTATCGTTTTTAGACATATATAAGTCAAAAATATATAAAAAGTGACGTCGACAATGCGCGCGCGCTCGAAAATTTGGCACGCGTGGCTTTTCATCTACCCACATGTCCGAGAATCAAAAACGCTTGACGGTTCACGATTCGACATTTACCCCCTTCATGGGGCTCGAAGCCGACGATTCAAACGAGCGCGTGGCGTCGTCGGCTGTCTGTCATTGCGACCGCCGGGCGACCGGCAGTCGACGCCGCGAGCGAACGAGCCCACCGAGAGAAGAAGAAACAGACGCGAGAAATGTCTCCGCAAACCATGTCCGAGCCTTTGCTCGATGAAAACAGCGAACGGTGCGTCGACGACGACGAGGAGACGGACGACGCGAGACGCGGGAGTGGATGCGCGAGACGTTCGAAATTCGAAAAGATGCGCGGTGCCTCGTTCGAGCGTTTCGACGCCGCGCGCGATGGCGCGACGGGTGGATGCGGGCGAAACGCGAGCGTTTGAATGGCGTGGAATTCGTTTCGGGTTTTGGTGGCGTTTCGGGTGGCGTCGCGCGGTCGCAAAGGGTCGCGCGCGGCGTCGTTCGAGCGGTTGGATGCGCGCAGAGCCGTTGGAGCTGCGCAAAAGGTGACTTTTCAAAAGACTGACGATGGGTGGGATTTTCAAACGTTCGCAGCTTTACGATGTTCCCGATCAAGTACAACGCGGTTTGGGAAATGTACAAGAAGGCTGAGGCGTCCTTCTGGACTGGTGCGTGGAGGATTGCGATTCGACCGCGGCGAGGGAGGAGCGACGACGCGGCATCTCGAGACGCGTTTCGACTGTTGGGAAAATTCAAACGCGTTCGGGCGAGTTTGAAACGCGGGGGAAGAAGACAATGTGTGCGGATGAACAGTGAGACTGACGATGCTTAATCTTGCATACACACAGCGGAAGAAGTCGATTTGTCCGATGACATGAAGCACTGGGAAGGCTTGACCAAGGATGAGAAGCACTTTGTTTCCCACGTCCTCGCCTTCTTCGCCGCTTCGGATGGCATCGTGCTCGAAAACCTTGGTGTTCGTTTCATGAAGGAAGTTCAAATTCCGGAAGCTCGCGCGTTCTACGGTTTCCAAATCGCCATTGAGAACATTCACTCTGGTACGTTTTGCATCGATGATCGTGCTCGCGCGAGAAACAGACCGTCCGCACTCGAGTGTAGATGCGCTTGAAGTCGGGTGGAAAATACAGACTCAATTTCAAAGGAGCAGCTCGACTGACTTGTGAATACTTTTTCATCCAACGCAGAAATGTACTCTCTCTTGATTGATCAATACATTAAGGACCCGGTCGAAAAGAACCACTTGTTCCGCGCCATCGACACCATCCCGTGCGTGAAGAAGAAGGCTGACTGGGCGTTGAAGTGGATCGAATCCAGCGACTCGTTCGCCGAGCGTCTCTTGGCGTTCGCGTGCATCGAGGGCATCTTCTTCTCTGGTTCTTTCTGCTCCATCTACTGGCTCAAGAAGCGTGGCTTGATGCCGGGCTTGACCTTCTCCAACGAGCTCATCTCTCGTGACGAAGGTTTGCACCGTGACTTCGCGTGCTTGTTGTACAGCATGCTCAACAACAAGCCGTCTGAGGAAACCGTGCGCGCGATTGTCAAGGAGGCTGTCGAAATTGAGAAGGAATTCGTGTGCGACTCACTTCCGTGCGCCCTTGTCGGCATGAACCAGAACATGATGAGCGACTACATTGAATACGTCGCCGATCACTTGTTCGCCTCCTTGGGCATGACGAAGGAGTACAACACTGCCAACCCGTTTGACTGGATGGAACTCATCTCCCTTCAAGGCAAGACGAACTTCTTCGAGAAGCGTGTCGGTGAGTACCAAAAGGCTGGTGTCATGAACTCCATTGGCGGTGGTAACGCGAACGCGTTCAGCCTCGACGAGGATTTCTAAATGGAACGATGGGAGAATGTATGAGACGATTTTAGCCGGCACCCAACGATAGCGGGACCCACAGGCGAATATGCGAGACACCCACTTTCTATCCACGTGTACACAACGGTAGCATATATCTTTAGCCAGTCGAGCAGCGCTCGATGTCGTCGTATTTAAGTCCGTGGCGTGTTTTAATGAAAAGTATTTCGAGCAATGCATCAGATAAAGCGAAGAAATCGAGTCTACGAGAGCGAGCGTCGGATACACTTGAGATATAACCGTCCTACCGTCCTACGCGTGCAACTACAATGCGACTACAACTACGAGCTCTGCGCGCTCGCGCGTGACCCTGAAAAGAATTTTTGAGCGAATTGCCATGCACATACCATTCACTTACGATTGATCGATCTCCATCGCCGGCGTCTCAATCCGAAAAGGCACGCGAAGATGAACAACGCAAACGCCATCGCTCCAGATAACGGAACAGACGTCGTCCCTTCAACCGTCCTCACCGACCGCTGGCGTACCTCTTGGCGCCCGCTACCGTGAACATTAATGTCTGGATGTTTATTAAGCATGGAAACGAGCGTTATCGGCGCACCGATCCACGCTTGGACCACGGCTTCGTACGACTCTCGTGTCACGGGGTTGAACATTCTGTAGCAATCCTCGTATTTAGCCTTCAAGTCTCCGTAAATCTCCCACGTGTACACAACCGGTACGTGCATGGTGTCGTAAATGTAATCCGCCGCCGTGCCGTGCGCGAGATAGCCCACGCCTTTGCCTCCAGAACCCAAGACGCACTTTTTGTCGCAGTGCTCGGCGTCAATCACCCTAGCAAACTGCGACATCGCCTCTGCACCCGGACCGGTGGGTTCTCGAGCGATGTGATCATAGGGCGTGAATACTGCAGACATACCGCTGTGCCAATTCACCACCGCGTGCGGTTTGAAATCGGCGACGAGATCCCTGAGAATTCTGCTCTCCGGTTCGCTAAACGGCGCCTTGCCCGGATACTCCTCCTTTGGATCGTAATCCGGAGCCTTGACGCCCCAATCCAACGCCCAGTTTCGGTTCGGATCCACGCCATGCCCGTTCTTCCGCTCGCACAGATCCCCTTTCTCTACCAAATCGCGCCCGTTTTCATTTTCCATGGGAATAATCACAAACGTCGTCGACCTCAGCGTCTCTCGAAACGCCTCTGAACCAACCGCCGAACCTCGCCCGAGCGCCACCACCGCATCCTCACCCTTTGCGAAAGTTTCAATCAACCTCACACCAACGTCCACGGGCACAAACTCCCGTCCGTGTTCACCGAAAACCTGTCGTAACGGAACGCGGCGCCCACCGAGTCAGTCAGTCGACTCGCTCCGAGCGAAAACAAACTAAATCATCGCGTCTCCACTCATCGCTCGCGCGCGTCTCATCGCGCTCGACGCGCACGCACCAGTACAACTCTAAGCCCACTTCCACCGTCGTCACCTTTGACCGTCATCTCTGGATTTCCTCCCAACCGAACCGCGACGACATCCATCCGCGCAGAGTACCCACCCTCGCTCGCTCGACGTTCCTCCGCGCGCATCGTCCCCGCCTCGCGACCGACGCGCACGGCATCCCGCACGCGTTTTCGAACCGTCTCCGCGTCCGCGACGTGTGCGAAATCCGGCGTCGCCGGAAGCGTCGACGCCGTCGACGCTCCCCGACGCGTCGACATCGGTCGTCCTCGGAATGGCCGCGAGCCGCGGGGGGACGAAACAGTTAAAGCGCGCGCGAATCGAACCGATACCGCGTCAGTCGACGTCGCGCGACCGACGTCCGGCGAGCGAGACGACGCGAAAGGGATTGGAATAATTTTTCTCCGTTTGAATCGCGCGTCGTCGGTCGCCATGGAGACGGCGAGACGGCGTGGGCGGCGTCGACGAACGCGTCGGGAAGGCTGCGATTGGCTGACGGCGTCGCTGTCGGTGATGTCGGTGTTGTTGACGACCGCCGCGACGCGCGCGATGGCGACGACGACGACGGTGCGATACGTCGGAGAGATGACGACGGTTTCGGAAAAGTGCGCGACGAGCGCCGGGGGGACGAGCTTTGAGTTTACGGTGACGAATGGACCGAGCGGGGTGAGTAAATGCGCTTTTGTGGCGTATGACGCCGTCTTGGGGGCGGAAAACGCAAAGGCGAACGCGACGGCGAAACTGTTGCTGTGGGAGCAAGAGGAGGACAACGCAGAGGTGTTCCAGGCAAACTTTGCGGTGTCGGATCCGGATGGGACTGCGGCAGCCAAGGCGAGGAATCAGACTGCTTACGAGACGTACGCCGAGGCGGAGACGCTCAACGCCACGGCGCACGAAGCGTTGGAAGCGGCGATTTTGAACGCAACGACGGCGAGCGCGACGGCGAGCGTGAGTGGAGGCGCGGGAACTTACGATTGTAGCGTGCCGAGCGGTGATGGGGGATTGTTGGTGGTGTTGGCGAGCGCAGATGTGAGCGGCGGAGTGTTAGAGACGACGTGGCCGAATAGTACCATACACTTGAGGCGAACGAAACTGGAGGATTATCAACCAAAAGCTGGGCCTTCCACCGGCGGTACCGTCATCACGTTTACGGGAGATGGTTTCAACGATGACGTCGGCAAGTTGATGAAGTGTTCAATCATGAATGGGAACTTTGCGGTGGAACAGACGGCCACGCATTTGCCAGACGGATCTGTGACGTGCGAGACGCCTTCCGGGGCGCAAACTATAAGCATACAATTGGTATATCCGGATTCGTGCTCGGAGACGGCGACGTTTCTGTATTATCAAAATCCATCGTCGACATTCGTGACGCCGTCAACCGTACCGCGGTACGGGGCGAGTAATTTTACAGTGTACATGAACAACGCACAAGCGGCGAGATTGTACGCCGCGGGCGGAAGCGATCCTTTGGCCGGCATACTGAACACGACGTGCGCGATCGGTATGGGAGGAACAGCCTCACAAACAGCTCCTGCGGCAGGTATTTTCCCCGCGGTGTTATCGGCGAACAATCAATCGCTGACGTGCATGATACCAGACGGAGCGATTACCGCCGGCACGTACGACGTTCGCGTCTCTTACAATGGCCAGCAGTATTTATTGTCTCCTTTTTACTCATCCAATCTCGCCAAGGTGTCCATCACTATAGCCGGCCCGACTATATTAACGAAGCACTACTACGACGCTTCGCAAAACGTGAGGGAGGATGTACGCTTAGTCAAGGTTCCTGTGGAGCTTGTAGGGGACAATCGAAAACTGGTGAGCGTCGATGTTCAAGTCACGTACGGGGGTGTTTCACCAATGCCAGGAACATCTGGGGACTCGGCGCTCGTGCAGGTGAATCACAAAGAGGCAAAGGATAACACGACGAGCGATACCGGCGATTACGACTTTACAATCAGCCCTACAACGTTACATTGGATGGCGGGCGATAACGGAGAAAATTTTGTCTACGTGCGCATCAGAAACGATAGAGTTCACGAGGAAGTTTTCGAGGCGCTAACGCTGACGCTCGTAAACGCCAAATACGCTGACATTGCTGCGGGTTTCGAAAATCACTCGGCAATCGTAAACGTTGAGGACGACGACCCACCACCGGTGTTTGAAGTGAGCAGACGAAACGTTGTGTATCCGCCTCTATACAGGAATTCGACGGAGAGGGTCAACATTCCCATCGACATTGTTGGCGGCGGTAAGTTTGCCATCCCGGCGGTGGTTGACTACGCGACGATTGTCAGTTCGTCCACTTTCGTCGCCGTTCGTGACGTGCATTACTCCTCACCGAACGGTCGGGTGACGTGGACGCCCGAAGATTACAACGTTCAGAAATCTGCGCAAGTGACGCTGCATTGGGAACGCATTCCACTGCAAGCGGACCTTCGTTTGAGCGTCAATCTCACCGCAGTGAGCGCGTCGAGAGTCAATATCGTGTCTTCCAGCTATGACGAGCTCAACGATGCGTCGCTATTCATATTTGGCGTACCTCAAGGTTCGTGTCCGCCGGGTTCGAGACGCACCAATCCGAGCGCATACACGGCGCCGCCACCTTTGGGTCCGGCGCCGCATCCGCCCGCGCCCGCGCCACCTCCCCCGACTGCGGCGCTCGATGCGGCGATTCTTCGACTCTCAGTCGTCGTCAACACAACTGCTGCACTCGGAAGCGTGTTCCATTTTATACCAGACGGCATCGCTTTGACGCCGGCGTTTGATTCCGACACGCTTGCTTACACTGCCACTGTGCCGTACACGGCGACGGGTGTTCAAATCTACTACCAGTTTAGACAATCAACGACGCAAGTCACCACGACTTACAGCGCGAGACGACGTCTGTTGGCGGCGAGCGCGGTGCAAATGTCTTACTTTTCCCTGCAAACGGGCAACAATTTTCTTCGTTTGATTACGACGTCGCCGAATGGACAAGCAAGCGAAACATACCGGTTCACAATCAATCGATTAGCGTTCGTGCAGTCGCCACCGGCGCCGTCACCACCGCCACCGGCGCCGTCACCGCCACCATCGCCGCCACCATGGACGAAACCTCCACCACCGCCGCCCGAGGGCCCGTACACCGCGCCACCGGCGCCTCCAGCGCCGCCCGCGCCGAGGCAGATTCCGACTGCGCCCGCGGATGATCCCGCGTGTACGTCTTGTCCCGCCGGAACTTTTTCATCCGAGATGAACGCCCTCGCTTGCCTTCCGTGCCATCCTGGCACTGAAGCCCCTGAGATTCGATCCAAGGCGTGCGCTCCTTGCGCCCCGGGGCACTACATGTCCGCCTCGGGGGCCGAGCGATGCCTAAAGTGTCCGCTGGACACGTTTGCGGCGACGAGCGGAAGCACTCTGTGCACTCTCTGCGAGTCCGGGCGAACGACGCGATCTGAGGGCGGGGTGGAGTGTGGAGTCACCGCGGATCCGGTGTTGAAGGAACATCCCGACGTGTTTTACGTCGAAGTTCGATTCGGAGTGTCGTTTCACCAAGCCGGAAGCACGTTGGCCAATTTCACTCAAAACGTCGGCATCAACGCAAACGTCGACGATGCTTTCGTGCGTGCGATGCAGATTGATCTTGCTACGCGTTTTAACGTGACAAAGGCTGTTATCAAGCTTTCCATCGTCTCAGCCGGTGAAGTGGCGTCATCTCCGACCCGTCGAAGAGCTCTTTTGGCGGGAATGACTGTCGAATGCAGTGCGAGCGACGATTGCATCCGCGCCGCCGCCATACGAGTCACGATGCAGGCGACAGAAATCGTTCGCTACGGCGTCGTTCGAGAGTATGAGACAACCGTGGCGGCGATCGATTCGACAAAGTCTCGAGCGACGGAGATTTTACGCGCTGCGCGAGATGATCCTGTTGGATTTTTCTCCAAGACAATCTTGGGAATCGGTGGAGCGGTGACTGCTCGAGCATACGAAGATCCAGAGGGAGGCATTATCGTCGAAAAAGAGCCTGAACCGCCGAGAACTGTTCCGGACGTCTTTGGTCGCACTAATGTTGCCCTCATTACAATCTTGGCGGTTCTTTCGCTCATCACGGCGACGATGGCGTACACGATGCGCAAGCGCTGGCACGCGAAGAAGGCAATCGCAAAAATCGATGACGAAATCATGGAGGCTGAGAAACGTAATTTCGGTACCAAGACGCTCCGCAAGCACATCAGTGAACCGAGCTACGACGAGGATGAAGAAGATGAAGAAGACGCGCCGAAGGTGTCGTGGAAGAGAGCGATGGAGGCGTCCCAGGGTCGCGATATCGAACGCGCCTTGCCAAAGAAACAAATTATTCAGATGCGAGAGCAGTCTCAGCATGCGCTCGCCGCCGTCAGTTCGTTTAGGAAGAAGCGAGCCCAAACAGCGGTGCAAGCGATGTGGCAAGCTAGAGAAGACAGAATCACATCGCGTGGAATCGGCACGCAACGACCGCGTCGACCATGACGCTCTTGTACTTTACAACACTTGTAATGCTAGCTTTTAGAATTCTTAGCTCTCTTTGCATTCAATTTCGCCTTGGAGTCCATGTACGCCCGGGCCGTGTTAAGCATTTTAAAAGCCTCCGTCGATGCCTCCGAGTTGTCATGTTTATCAGGATGCACAAAAACCGACAGTTTTTTGAAGGCATCTCTCGCGGCGGCGTCTCCTTTGCCATCGCTCGATAGCTCGCCTTCCTTGGGTTGTTTCACGGCGCACAATTCGGCATCCTTGGCGCTGAGACGTTTACAAATTTTTGCCGGCGGCGCACCGAACGCGAGTTGACGCGTCGCATCTTTACGAACCGCGAACAACGAATCGCACACCTTCCCGACGCGACCATCAGCCTTCTTACACGCAGCATTGAGCTGCGCGTTCGCTTCGGCTTCAGTCTTGCCCTTTGACGATCGCTCGAGCCGCTCTCCCAACTCCTTAAGAAACTCGACGCAAACGCCGCACGTCATTTGCGCTTCTTTTGACAAACCTTTGCCGTCTTGGCCAAAGAGAACGCATCTGTGCACGCCACCCTTCTTCACCCCTTCTTTATGCGTGCCGTGAACGCCGCATCGCAAGACGCGTTCCACGTGAGCGACGGCTTCCGCCTTCCATTTCTTCGCCGCAGCCTCAGCCGCTTCCTTGCGTTTCATCTCCGCCTTGAGGGCATTTTCCTTTGCCCGCTGTTTCTCTAGTCGGCTCTTCTCTTTCGCCGCCCGAATCGTGCGCCATTCTTCGAGTTCCTTCTTGGCACCGGCGAACCAGAAATGCGCGACGACGCACGCGAGTGCGACGACGACGACGGCGGTCAACACGCCCCACACGAGCGCCATTCTCTTCTCCCTCGGGCGTTTCATCTGCTTCATAAACTTCTCTTCGTTGTGGTCGATGGCGCACGTCGATAAGAAATCGGCGCGCGACGCCTGCTTCGCATTCTCCAACAAACGCAGTACTTCGTCGTTCCCGAATTTGGCAGCCAAATCCGCCGCCGTGGCGCCGGGCAGGACGCTTCCTCGCTTACGAGTCCTCGCACAAATTTGAGCGCCGGCGTTCACTAAAGGCGCCACAATTTCTGCTTTTCCGCTAATCGCCGCGACGTGCAGCGGGCTGTATCCCTCATCATTCATCGCGTCCACATCGGCGCCCGCGTTGACGAGCGCGAGCGCAGATCGGCGCTCATTCACGCGATGTAACGGCGTCCTGCCAACCCTATCCCGCGCGTCGCAATCCGCCCCACACCCTAACAACGCCTCCGTCGCCCACCCATCGCCTCTATCGCACGCCAAGTGCAACGCGTTCGACCCGTCTCCGCGTCTCGCGTTTCCATCCGCGCCCTCTCGCAACAAAACCTCAATCGCTCCACGTTGCGACGCTTCGTGCAACGGCGTCGACCCGCTCGCATCCCGTGCGTTCGCATCCACCTTTTTCGCACCGAATTCAGCGTGCGCACGGAAAATCTTCGTCAAACACGCGTCGTGACCGTACTTGGCCGCCTCGTGCGTCGGCGTACGTCCGTCTCTCGCGCGCGCGTCGCATTCGGCGCCTCTCGAAACCAAAGCCTCAATACACCCAACGTGTCCGTTCGCCGCCGCGTAATGCATCGCCCGACGTCCGTCTTCTTCACACGCGTTCATGATCGCCCGTCCGGCGTCTCCACCGTCGATCACTCGCAATATCTCGGCGACGTCGCCTCTCGACGCCGCTCGCGCTACGCGCGCGAAAGCGCCTCGAGCCTCCTCTGAAACCACAACTCGAGAAGATTCAAACCCCCCATCCGCGGTGTGGTACGTCCTCTTACGATGAAAAAGCCCACCCGACGTCGATGGTTTCATTCCCGCATCCATCGGCGGTCGTCGCGCGACGTCGACGAGCGGGACGCCACGAAACGACGGCGTCAATGGATTCAAAACTGTCCGTTCAACGACCCGCGCATCGTTCACCGGTGATGACGTCGCGATACCACCACGGGAGGACGCGACGACGTTCGGGACGTCCTCGTTCGTTCGACGGCGCATCGCGGATGCGCGTCGTCTGTCTTTTTCCGCGCGGCTTTGTGACGCGCGCGCGCGTTGATGGATGGATTTGAACAAGATGCATTCATTGGAAGATGAAAGGTCATTTTACTTTCTTCAACCTTTTATCGATACAACGGCGGCTAGGGCTATAATTGTTACACTCGCGCGCAGGGGAAACCTACGCTACGGTTTCGTCTTCTTTGTCGTCGTCTCTCTCTCGCCGTCGGTGACGCCACGCGCGGGGATCAGCGACACGAGCGCGCTTCGCCCGGCGCCTCGCGCGGACGGGAGCGAGCAGTCCACGGCGGCTGTTTCCCACGCCGACGTCCCGGCGAACGCGTGGACGACGCTCCGGGGTAAATACTTGGCGAAATCCGGTAAAACCCCATCGTTGTTTTCACCCGCACCCACGGGGGGTTTGCCCACCATGGTGACGACGACGTCGCACGAAGCGCGTTCGCCCGCGAGGGCAAAGACGACTCGAGCGACGCGCGAGCGCCGAACGCGCGACACGGATGCGTTCCACCACGCCCCGTCGTGCGCGTAATCCGCTCCGAGGGCGTCGGTGAGACGCGCGTCGGTGTCTATCGTGGAATCACGCGAGGCGAGGCGACGGGCGACGGTGTACAGGATGTAATCGTCGACGGCGGCGTCGATCGCGACGAGGGTGCTGACGGCGATGAATGTGCGAAGAAACGCACCGACGACGCCGGGTGACCGGGCGGGTTCAGACGTCGAGGGCGAGGACGACACCGAGCGTCGCGTTACGGGACGACTGACTGTGCCGGCGGCGACGCGGGTGAGAGCGTCGACCGCGGTTCGGCGGAGCATGTGGACGCCGAGGCGAGGTGTGAGGCGCGCGCTTCGAGCGACGAGCGCCAAAGGCTTTGATTGTAATCGTACATCCATTAACAATACGGCGGCTATCCGCTACGTTCTTCACGAATATGACTAGCAACTCAACTCGTAGACGTGCACGGCGTTGTCGTCGGCACACGAAGCGAGAACGTCACCGTCGGAATTTGGCCGCCAAGAGACGACGCGGACGACGGAACCGTGACGGTCTTCGTCGGCGACGCGCGCCGAAAGAGACCAAGCGCTCGCGTCGAGAGGTGATGTGTGCACTTCTATGGCGCCATCGTCGAAACCAACGGCGAGTCTGAGCGTGCCGTCGGAAGATTTGGAGCAAAAGGCTATGGACGTCGGCGCGGCGGAGAATTTGGGAAGCTCGCAGACGAGTTGACATTCTTCATCTTCGCCGGCGATGCGCCACGTCTTAACCTTCTTGTCTCTTCCAGCGGTCGCAAAGATTGTTCCGCAGGGTGCCCAGGCGGCGGCGTAAATCTCGCGATCGTGAGCCTTGAAGCGCGAGACGAGTCGCCAACCGTTTTCGTCAAATGCTCCACGCGGAGCGTCCGCCGAGCGCGGCGCGAAGAGGCAGACGTGTCTGTCGCGACTCGCCGCCAGGAGACAGTCATGTTTCGCCGTGGATGGGGTAAACGCGAGCGCCGTCACCGTGAGCGTCGCGCCTTCGAGCGTTCCGAGTGGTTTCCAGCTTTGATTACGCGACCATATCCAAATGCTCGCCGCCGCTGAAGTGAGTGCGCTCGAAGCAGAGGCGATGAGATCGCCCTTACAGTGGGCTGCGACGGCGCGAATCTCGTTCCCGTGTCCGTACAACTTGCGAATCTCAGGCCAGAGCGTCGCCTGCGCGAGAACCTCTTCGAGCGGCGGGCTATAGAGCGACTGAGGCGTGATGGCCTCGACGCCGCGCGCGTTGTACTCCTCCATCAAACCTTGTTGCTCGGCAGCGGCGCGCAAACCAGCGACGTCGCTCGGGAGCTCCTCCGTATCCGTACCTCGAAGAGCCTTGTTAGACAGTCCGAGTGCCGGAAGTTCGGCGCCGAGAGATTCCATGGAGAAGGTTTTCGCCTTGGCGAGCGCCGTAGCAGATGCCTCGTCACTGTCGCCCAAACTGTTCACCATGGTTCCTAAGAACGTTCCAGGCGCCTCGAAGACTCGAAGCACCTTTTCATCACCACCGCTGACGTACGTAATCGTGCCAGTATCTGCGTCTTCCTCGGGCATTGTCGCGAAGCACACGATGTCGTGACCGTGCACTTGCGGTCTGGCGATTTGTCTCCATCCGCCCGGTCCGGCGCCTCTCCACGGCGCGTGGATGCGCGTCGTCTGATCTTTTCCGCCAGACATGAGCCAACGCCCCGCGGTATCCCACTGCAAGCACGTCACCTCCATGGTGTGGCCAGAGTTACCGGTGATGGGCTGCCACGAGCCATCCTTGGCGGTAAGCCACACGTGTAATGCGCCGCCGTGACTATTCGCCAGGATGATGTTACCATCCGGGGAGAAGGAGGCGCCGTAGTATCCAAGGCACACCGCGGCTGCTTCACCTAGAGAAGAAGTAGCCATCCACAGCTCGCTACCCGCCTCTTCACGAGTGGAAGGCACTCCCGTGGGAGACCAGAGCATGAGCGATCGATCCATGCTCGCCGTCATGAGCACCATTTTCGACGGATCAGGATGCCAAGCCACGGACATGACCCAATCTTCGTGCCCGATGAGTAAGCTTTCTAACGATGTTTTAATTCTATAACCCACGAGAAGCGCGCTCGGTGGGTTCGGTGGCGCTGCGAGACGCATGAACGGTGCAACTTCCTTGTCGCTTGCATCGTTTTGAGCGCCGAGTGCCACCGTCTGAATTCTCCAAACTCTCGAGCTGCGGTCCTGACTCGCCGTGGCCAGAAAGACGGCGTCATCGCTCCTCGTCGGTGCGAATGAGACCCCTCGCACCCAATCCGTGTGTCCATCCAGCATTCCACACGTCTCAAACGCGACGACGCCTGTATCACTCGTCGCGAGCGCGGTGAAATCGCACGCGTACACGCGCACTCTTCCATCCACGCAGCCAACCGCCATGATGTACCTCGATGCGACATCGTTGACCGCGTCGTGCCCTGGAGCCGGAATCAAATCCATGCACAGCGGCGTCGACGCGCTTGGAAACGACACCCGACCAACCTCTCGCGCGGCGCGCTCCTCCTCTTCGCGCCCATCATCCGCGCCCAACCTCCAAGCAATCAAATCCCCATCATCCGCGCACGTCAGCACCACGATAACACCATCGCCACCAACGCTCGCCCACGATGCGTCTCGCACCGGCCCTTTCGCGTGCGATCCAACCGCCGCGCCCCGTCGTTCTCCGCTCGTCGTCGTCGCCCGCTCGCATCGCACCCTCCCCGCCGAATCACCGCTCACGACCCACTCCCCGCACGCCGCGACGCACCGCGCGTCCGCGTACGCCCCGGTCGCGCCGCCGACTCTTCGCGTGCGCTCCACCCGCGCCCCGCGCACGTCGTACTCGTGCACGCCGTCACCGCCGCAGTAGAACACTTTTTCACCATGGTTGATTGCTTCGTCGCCACCGTTCGACGCCGCGTGCGCTCCGCCCGCGTCCGCCGCGAAAGCCACGCAGCGAGGTCCGCGGTTGACGCCGACGCACGCGTACGCCCGTCGCATCGCGCGCGGCGTCGTCCGTCGTTCGTCGCTCGTCGTCTTCTGGCGTCGGGCAGGACGCCGACAGCGCCCGCTTGTAGTATTAAAATGAAGAATTCGCCATCAAATTATCACTACAATATTTAGAGAAACTATAGATACCCTAACTGATACCCAAAATACGTTTGTGGAAATCGATAGGTTGATCATGACACATATTTGTATGTACAAACAGAATGTAGGTTTTAGAACATAAAAACTACGATCCGACAACGACATCGCGACCGGCGGCTGCGCGAGCGTCGACGCGAACGACACAACGCGACGATATAAACGACGTAATGGTACGCGACGACGACGACGACGACGATGACGACGCGGCCGCGATTCTCGACGACGATTCCCGACGATTCCCGACGGTAACCCGCGCGATGGGCGCGGAAGAGACGCGTCTTGACGTCGAGGAAAGGGAATCCCTCGAGCGATCCGGCGGCGCAATTCAGCGCGACTGCGGGCGACGCGCGCGCCGTGAACGAGTCGTGGACGCGCGACGGTAAAGGCGGGAGACGCGGGAGAAGGATGTTTGTGGCGTGTTCGTGGAGACTGACGATGAATGAAACGCGCGCGCGCGCGTGCACCCGAAACCTCCTTCGCAGGCGCAGTTCGTGTTGTTCGAGTCCGCCTCGGGCTACGGCTTGTTCGAGACGCTCGATATGGATATCGTCGGACAGTCTCTCGAGGCTGTCCAGGAGACGACTCAAAGCGCTGAAAGATTCGGCAAAGTGGTCAAGTTGCACGGCTTTAAGCCGTTCACGTCCGCGGCGAACGCATTAGAGCAAATCAACTGCGTGTCTGAGGGCGTTGCGTCGGACGACTTGCAAAACTTTTTGGAACAAAACTTGCCAAAATTGAAGGATTCTAAGAAGGCCAAGTTTCAGTTGGGGGTTTCCGATCCCAAGCTCGGTAACTCTATCGTTGAGACGACCAAGATTCCGTGCGTGAGCAACGATCACGTCGGAGAGATTCTCCGCGGGATTCGCGCGCACTTTACCAAATTTGTCAAGGGTTTCAAGGGTGGCGACTACGAAAAGGCGCAACTCGGTTTGGCGCACTCTTATTCGCGCGCCAAGGTTAAGTTTAACGTGAACCGCTCGGATAACATGATTATCCAAGCCATCGCGTTGATCGATACCCTCGATAAGGATATCAACACCTTTATCATGCGCGTTCGCGAGTGGTACGGCTGGCACTTTCCCGAGCTCGTCAAGGTGATCAACGACAACTACATGTACGCTCGTCTCGCCTTGGTGATCAAGGATAAGTCCACGTTGACCGATGAAGCGCTTCCGGCCCTCACCGAAATCACCGCCGATGAGGACAAGGCGAAGGAAGTGATCGAAGCGGCCAAGGCATCGATGGGTCAAGACATTTCTCCTGTGGACTTGATCAACATTGAAGCCTTTGCCAAGCGCGTCATTGAGCTCGCCGAATACCGCACGAGCTTGCACAACTACTTGAATAACAAGATGAGCGTGGTACGTATCGCGATTCATATTTTTCTTTCATTAATCAGAACGCGTGGGGATGACGATTATGATTACACCAATCACAGACCTGATCTGAATTACCTTGTTGAAACAATTCATGCACCACTCCGACTCATCGCGTTCGAGTTTGAGATGGCGCCACCGGTGCGAATGTTCTTGAACCGAGACTGACGTGTATACTTTCTTTTTGCGTCTCGTTCCTGTTAACTTTTAGGTTGCGCCGAACCTCGGTGCTCTCATTGGTGACATTGTCGCCGCTCGTTTGATCTCCCACGCTGGTTCTCTTACCAACTTAGCCAAGTATCCGGCGTCGACGGTGCAAATTCTCGGCGCCGAAAAGGCGCTCTTCCGCGCTTTGAAGACCAAGGGTAACACCCCAAAATACGGTTTGATTTTCCACAGCTCTTTCATTGGAAAGGCGAGCGCGAGAAACAAGGGTCGCATTTCCAGATACTTAGCCAACAAGTGTAGCATCGCGAGCAGAATTGACTGCTTTAGCGACTTTCAAACTACCCTCTTTGGCGAAAAGCTCAAGGACCAAGTGGAGGAACGATTGGCGTTTTACGACAAGGGCACGGCGCCGCGCAAGAACATTGCTATGATGCAAGAAGTGATTGCCGAGCTCGGTCCGCAGGCCGGGTCCAAGCGCAAATCGTCCGATTCGCCCGTCAAGACTCCGAAGAAGGACAAAAAGGACAAGAAGGACAAAAAGGAGAAGAAGGAGAAGTCCGCAAAAAAGGCGAAGTGATAAGGATGGAAAATAAACGTTTCGAATGAATTTTGATGTAACACTAGAAAGAATCTTCTACAATCTACTACACGCCGCCCTATTCAGCACGCTTCGCCGCTTAAGATGCCTCCTCTTCTAACAAAAGTTTAACGTCGGCGGCAAATCTAGAAGGACGCGTGTGCGAGGAATAATACTTGCGAACTTTACCATCCTTGCCGATGAGAAACTTCCCAAAGTTCCACTCGATTCGCTTCACCCCCGCGGCTTTCTTGAGATAGTCAAACACGTACGACGTCTTCGATCCGTTCACTTTTACCTTTTCAAAGACGACACCCTTGAAGCCGCGTTTCTGCGCGAATTCGCACGCCTTGTTCGCTGCGAATGGTTCTTGAAACAAAAACTGATTACACGGAAACGCCAAGATGACGAAATCATCCGTGTTGAACTCGTCTTGAAGTTTTGCGAAATCCTGATAGTTTTTCGTTGTCAAGCCGCACTTGGAGGCGACGTTCGCGGCGAGAACAACCTTGCCCTTGAGACTGGCAAAGTCAAAACTTTCACCTCGCGAATCGTTCATCGCCGGGAGCTCGTGAAAGGTTTCCACGCCGCGCAACGCCTCGACGTTGTCCGGGTTGGTGGCGGTACTGAGAAAAGCGCCCATGAGTCGCGTGCGTGCTTCGCGTCGGGTTGTGCGGGGCGAGTGGTCTGAGTTGTGACTTTCTAAAGCATAGAAAACTTGCCTTGGTTACAAGGTACAGCACGCGACTGAACGACTAATTGGTGTGACATAATGTTATGGTGTTTAAATTGGCAGGCATCACACGATTTGATGCCCGGCTCTGATAAGCTCTTGTGCTTCTTCAGCGAGCATATCGGCGTCGACGGCGTCGAGTGACATGGCTTGCACGACGTCGGCGAGATTGGTGGCATCGTCCGTAGCCATGGGGCCCGGAGTCGACGGTTTCACGCTCTCCGATCGACCGAGGGCGTTCATACCGCCCGCGTACGTCTGAGCGTCGTCTCTGTATTCGTGAAGCGAGTGTTTTGGCAGAGACTTTGACGCCCGGAACTTCCTCGGGCTGTCCCCGGACCCGCCCTGCTCGAGAGACTGAAACTGTTCCGAGACGTCTGACATGCCGCTCGGATACTCAAAACCGCTTCTCGATTCGGAACCTTCGTATTCTCTCTTAGCCTGCGGATGATAGTGCAGAATTTCCTTATACAAGAGCTCTCGCACTTCTTCGCGAGAAAGTTTCCGCGAGTCCCACTCAAATTGATCCTTGGGAAGCGGCCTGCGAGCGGGTTCTCTAGTCACGTCTGCCAAACCTTCGAAATACGGATCCGCCAACGCTTGCGCCGCTGTCGGTCTGTCGTCTGGATCAAAGGCCAATAACTTGGACAATAAGTTTAACGCCTTTGGATTGACGTTGGGAAACTTTTCGGATAACGGAACTGCGGGCTTGATGCGCATGTTTTGTAAAAAGCGTCTCGCCTTTTCGTTGCGCACCTTGGCGATTTGCAGTGGTGTTGGCGTGCCGAGCAAATCTGTAATCAATTCCAGTTGTTTCACCACATTCTTACCCGGGAACAAGGGTTTACCGCGTAAGAGCTCGGCGAAAATACATCCCACGCCCCAGATGTCGATCGCCGGAGTGTATTTTGTGAAGAAGCTACCACAAAGTTCCGGAGCTCGGTACCACCGAGTAGCGACGTAGTCCGTCCAAAAAATCATCGTCGGTCCTTGTTTCGGTGCTTGCGCCCGAGCCAATCCGAAATCGCAAATCTTTAGCTTACAGTCAGCGTTGGCCAAAATATTTTTCGGTTTCAGGTCGCGATGAAACACTTTCGCGCTGTGCATGTACTTCAAACCTCTCAGCAGTTGATACAAGAAAAACTGGTGATGCTCATCCGTCAAGTCGTCGTTCGCCTTGATGACTTGATGCAAGTCCGTCTCCATGAGCTCAAACACAATAAATACATCGTTAAACTCTCTCGGATTCGGTGGGAGCAAAATATTCAAAATCTCCACGATATCCGGGTGTTTCAAGTGTCTCAACAGCGCCACCTCTCGCAACACCCGCGTCGCGTCGCTCGCGTGCTCAAACGCATTCTTCACCTTTTTAATCGCGACTCGCTTCCCCGTCTCCCTATCCCTCGCCGCGCACACCACCCCGTACGACCCTTTCCCAATAACCTCCTCGAGTTCGTACCTCTGCGCCTCGCTCCCCCACGACGAATTCGCGAAAAACTCTGCGTTTCGCGTCTGCTGCGAAGACGAATCCTCTCCGCTCTCGCTCTTGCCGTTATTCCCGCTCACCCCGTCTCTGTTATCCGTCGTATTCGTCGACGAAGACATTCCTCCTTCTCCTCCCCAACCGCGCCGTCGTCAACGCGGGCGCACGAACGATCGCGCGTCGCTACGACACAACCGTTCGACACGGTTGAAACACAACCAAACAATCGATCGATCGACCGACCGACCAATCGACCAATCAGTCGGTTTCGATTACGAATCTCCCCGTCGTCGTCCACGACGACCGACGCCGCGACGAAGATCGCGCGCTCCGCTCGTCGCGACCTTCTCTTCGCCGGACGCGCGCGACGACCGACGCCGAGTCGCGACGCCGAGTCGCGCGCGCGAGCGACGCCCCGTTTCAAACGCGGGTGTTTCAGCACTACCGTAGTATGTACAAACAGTCACAAGTAGGTACACAGATGTCGACCCGAAATAAAAATCGTCACCCCCCCCCTCTCTCGCGCGCGCCCGTATCCGCGTTTTCGCGCGAAACGGCGTTAAAAGACGCGTCTATACGTCGTTTCATGGATGATGATGTTATGATGATGGAAAGGACGAGTCGTGAACCGTGAACCGATAAACGGTTTAGGGTTCGGGACGTCCAGTCCGCGTCCACTCGAACGCGACGCCGACGTCACTGACTGATTGATTGATTGATTGTTTGCCGGTCGTCGGACGCGATGACGACGACGACGACGGTGACGGGGACGGTGACGGCGGCGGCGCGCGCTCGCGCGCTCGCGCGCGGACGACGACGCGGGACGGCGGCGATGACGGGGACGCCGAGCGGACGTCGTCCGCGTCAGAGGTTTGAGGTTGGGGTCGTTCGCGCTTCGACGCCGACGGTCGACGCGCGCGTTGAGGAGGACGAGGACGAGGACGAGGACGAGGACGAGAAGGTTTGGTTGGACGACGCGTCGGGGGGTGCGGCGTTGGCGCTGAGCGCCGTCGTCGCGGCGTCGACGACGCTGTCGAACTGCGGGAGCGCGAGCGCGGCGACGCTGGTGAGCGAGTTGGCGCTCGACCCAGAGGGAGCCAAGGCGGCGAGCGCCTTTTTGGGACCGCTCTTCGCCGTGAGCACGATTTTGTTCATCGTGCGAATCGTCATGACGTGGTACCCGAGCGTGCCGTACACCAAGTTGCCGTGGGTGGTGGCGTACGTGCCGACGGAACCTTTGCTCAAGCCGACGCGGGCGTTGGTGCCTCCGGTGGGCGGGGTGGACGTGTCGCCGATCATCTGGGTGGGGATGATTAGTTTTATGAATGAGATTTTGTTGGGCAAGCAAGGTTTGCTCGTGTTGCTCGCCAACAAACAGCTCGGGTGAGAGGAAAGCGGAGTGAGAGAGAGAAAGAGGAAGAGAGGACGAGACACGGACAGAAACCGCGAGCGCGAGCGAACACACACGCGCACGCACGTAAGAGAGACGGACAGACTACCGGGACTCTGGTGTTCTAGTAATGATTTCTTATTTGTTATCATCTACCTAGCATTTGTGAAATAAAGACACGCGAGACGTTTTGCATCCATCAGTCGTTCCTCGCCGCGTTTCGCGTACGCGCGACGCCGGCGCCTCAGTTCGCGACGCACCGACGCATGCTCAGCCGCGCATCCACCGCCGCGCGAAGCACTCTACGCGCGTGCGCATCCCGAGCACGAGTGTCGACGCCGTGCCCATCCGACGAGCGCGGCAGCAGGCATCGGAGCGGCGTCAGAGCCTCTCGAACGCATTTGTCGCAGGTTTCGGCATCCTCCGTCGCCGCCATGTCCACTGCGTCGTCGACGAGCGCGTTGGCGACCGAGATTGGGTTAAAGAATGCGTGTTTGATCGCGGACGCGTGCGCGAGGGCGTCCACGGGACAGAGAGAGTTGACGGTGGAGGTTATGAATCCGGCGACGCGAGCGGCGTTGATTCGCGTGCGAGGCATCGATGCGAGGGACGTCAACGAGGTGATTCGCGCGTCGGAGCGCGCGCAGGAGAAGTGGGCTAAAGAATACTCGGCCCACGCGAGAGGAAAGATTCTGCGGAGGTGGTTTGAGTTGATGGAGGAGAACGCCGAGGATTTGGCTCGCATCATGACGGCGGAGCAAGGAAAACCTTTGGCCGAGTCTCGGGGAGAGGTTGCGTACGCGGCGTCGTTTTTGGAGTGGTTTGCAGAGGAAGGAAAGCGATTGTACGGAGACGTGGTGCCGGCAACGACGACTGGGACGAGAATTATGGCGCTGAAACAGCCGGTGGGCGTCACCGCAGCCATCACGCCGTGGAATTTCCCTCTAGCCATGATCACGCGAAAAGCGGGCGCCGCTCTCGCCGCGGGGTGCTCCATGGTGGTGAAACCGGCTGAAGAAACGCCTTTGAGCGCTTTCGCGTTAGGTGTTCTCGCCAAGCAAGCCGGATGCCCGGATGACGTGTTACAATTCATTGTCGGCGACGCGGCGGCAATCGGGGAGGCGTTGTGCGCATCGCCAATCGTCCGTAAGATTTCTTTCACAGGCAGCACTCGCGTCGGTAAACTTCTGATGAAGCAAAGCGCGGATACGGTCAAGCGTGTGAGCATGGAACTCGGCGGTAACGCGCCGTTTATCGTCTGCAAAGATGCTGACATAGACGCTGCGGTGCAAGGCGCAATGTTGAGCAAGTTTAGAAACTCTGGCCAGACGTGCGTTTGTGCGCAGCGATTCATCGTGCACGAGTCCGTAGAGAAGGAATTCATAGATAAACTCGTTGCGGCTGTTGAAAATCTCGTCATGGATGACGGTTTGGCGAACGAAGACGCGACGCAGGGCCCGCTCATCAACGGCGCCGCCGTCGACAAGGTGGACTCTCACGTGCGAGACGCCATCGACAAGGGTGCAATCTGTCACATTGGCGGTGAACGCGCGGGCGGTAACTTTTACGCGCCAACCGTGTTGTCGAAATGCAACGAAGACATGCTCGTCATGCGCGATGAGACGTTCGGACCGGTGGCTTCGGTGACTACGTTTATCGACGACGCCGAGGCGATTCGCATCGCCAACGCAACGACGGCGGGTCTAGCATCGTACGTGTACACATCTGATGTCAAGAGCACGTTTTACTTTAGCGAGAAACTCGATTATGGTATAGTCGGTGTAAACACTGGCGTCATATCCACCGCTCAAGCGCCGTTCGGCGGCGTCAAAGAGAGCGGTGTCGGACGCGAGGGCGGCAAGTACGGTATGGACGAGTACGTCGAGACCAAGTACGTGTGTCTCGGTGGCATGTAGCATTAGAAAACAAACAAACAAGATATTGTTACAACAGTGGAAGAATAGACGACTGTAAACCTTTGCGCCCTCTTAACGCGCCTCCTGCTCGCCTGGTTCCGTTTCTCGCGCAGCAGCCGCCGTAGCTGCCGCAACCCCGCCGCCCCCGCGTTCGCGTTCCGGCTCCTTCACAATCTTCACCGGTCCCGGTGTGCACCGATCCAACCTAAAATTCCTACTCCCTTTTCTCAACAACCTCGCGCACGACTCTGCGCTCTCCATTCTCACCCCGACCGTCTCAATCAACCCGAGTTCCTCGCACCGTTTCAGCACCCACAGCCGACGGTTATTCATAGAGTAATACCGCCGCACCGTCTTCGCCTTGGCCCGCGCCGAAGACTTCCCAGCGCCCCGGCGTTTCCGACGTTCGTCGTCGTCGCTCTCATCGCCGTCTTCGGCGTCATCTTCAGCGTCGTGCGTGATGACGGCGATCGGCGGAAGTTCACTCGCGCGTAACCGTCCGAGCTTTATCTCCTCGAGCGTGTCCTCCAGCGCGCGTCCGCACCCGCTGAACGTCGAGCGCACGCGACCGAACGTGTACCAGATTTCCGACGGTCGCAATTCCGTGAGCGCGACGGCGGGTTTCGATGACATCGGCGGGCGGGCGAGCGCGCACTACACTGCGGCGAAATGCTTTTTTGATTTTTTGAAAAATCGCAACGACAGACGGCGACGCGACAATGACGGTGACGCGGTCGCACGGTGGGACCCCCGCTCGCGACGACGCGTCGGGATCCCCATCGAGCGGTGGACTTCGGGCGGGGTGCAGGGCGTGGGCGAAGCGGGCGCTGGATGAAGGCGCGCACGAGAGCGCGCTTCGTTGGATTTCACTCGCACTCGGTTCGATCAAGGAATACAGCGACGACGAGCGCGGCGGCGCGACGGGGATGAACGATGCGAGGGGTGCGACGCGAGGTGGGTCGACGTCCGAGGCGTGGATGATGGATGCGATCGACCACGAGTTGCTCGGGGACGCGCTGCTCGGGAAGGGTGACGTCAAGGCGGCGGTTCGAGCGTACGCGACGAGCGCGGAGCTCGCGGGACGGTCGACGGTATCGGCGGCGTCGAGGGCTAAAATGGGATGGGTTTCGGAGGATTTGGCGGCGTTTGATGTGCACGAGGTGAAGATGAAGGCTGCGAGGGGGCTGTGTAGACTGGGTGGTGAAGACGAGCTGTCGTTGGCGGAGAGTTTTTTGGAATCGGTGCCGCTCGAACGCAGGACGTTGGAGCACAGGCTATTGTCGGCGTCGATTCACCGAGCGTGTGGGCGCGAACGCGCTGCCGTGATGGCGTACAAGGATGTCATCAAAGAGTGGCCTTTCGCGATCGAGGCTGCGGTGGCTCTGGCTGAACTCGGCGTGAAGGCGGTGGATGTCCGTCACGCCATCCAAAAGGCGGCTTCGCCAAAGGACGCGGAGTGCGCTACATTCAACCTTCTCGAAGCGTACGTCACCGCGCTCGGCTCGGTGGAGTCTGGAGACGTCATTACTGCGCAGAACACGTTGGGTCAGATAAAGCAAGCTTTTCCTAGTGATCCTTACATGACGAGCGCCAAGGCGAGAGTGGATTCAATTGACAACCGCAACGTCCAGTCCGCACTGCGAGAGTACGCAGCCATCAGGGCAAAGAGTCCTCACTTTGTGGAAGGCATGGATGAGTATGCATTGTTACTACACGAGCAAGGGAACAAGGGCGCGCTGGAAGCGCTGAGCTGTGAGATGCTAGAGTTGAGTCCGGATGCGTGCGAGACGTGGATCGTCACGGCGTTGTACTACGACATTACAGACATGCACGTCGACGGCTGCCTCGCGGCGGAGAAAGCCATCAGGATTAACGGTCAATCTGCGAACGCGCACTTCGTTCTCGGGTCGATGTGTCTTAGAAATCGACGGCTCAGAACCGCCATCAAAGAATTCAACCTGTGCATCACCATCAAGGTGTCAATGAAGGCTTACCAAGGCTTGGTGAAGGCTCACCTGATGTTTGGATCGCATGCGAACGCAATGATGGTTGCGAAACAGGCGCATAAGCGTAGTCCGCAGGACGCCGTCGCTTGGAGCTTGATTGGAGACGTGCATGCGAAGAAGGAAACTGAGTACGACAAGGCTATCAAGGCGTACGAGCAAGCGCTCGCGTACAACCCTCGTCTGTTTCGAGCCGTTAAGTCTCTCGCGACGCTCAACATCAAAATCGGTAAAATTCATGTAGCACGAGCCATCTTACAGCGTCAACTCGACGACTATCAACCAACAGATGAAGAAGAACTCGTTCAATTGTACTGCCGGTTGGCGCAAACCTTGATGTTGTCGAGACAGACTGCGGAGAGCGTCAAATACTACACTCGTGCGCTCGCCATTCGTCCAACGTGTCAGGTGGCGCAAGACGCGCTCGAAAAGTTTGAGCAGACGCGAAATCCAGAGTACGCGGCGGCAATGTCGGACGACGAGCACGGTACAGTGGATGAGGAAATGGAATTTTCTCGCGAATCTGGGGACTGGATGCAAGACGCTCCGAGATGAGTAGAACGGTTGCTCGTTTGACAATCACAATTGACTAATAGACGTTTGAATGAACCAAACTTAGAACATGCCCGACTTTTCTTCGTACGTGTAGAACCGAAGCATACCCTTGGTCGGATCCTTAACGCAGATGAAGGTGCCATCCGGGAACTTGCGGCAGGTTTCGAGGAAGAGCTTGAACGCGCCCCACATGTTCGATTCCTTCAAGTTGATTTGTTGCGCGAAATCCTTCGTCTTGTAGGTTTGCGTGTTCAAGATGGCGTGCAAGTTAGAATCACGCGGGTGAACACGAGACACGAAACCGAGCTTGATTTGCTCGGCGCCGACGAGCGTCGCCATAGCAGTCCACTTCGCAAGCTTGTTCGCGTTGTTCTTAAGCTCGTTCGCAATCACAGCACCTCGCTGGGTCTCAATCTTGAGGCGCCAGTCAATACCAGTCACCTTCGAGTCAAACTCGTTGAGAGCCTTGACGAGGGTGGTGACACCCTTACCCTTATCCATACCCTTGGATTCGCTCACGGCGTTCAACTCGCATCGGCAGATGAGCTTGGTGTCACCATCCACGTTCCACTTGCGGTACTTGTACGCGACAGAGTCCGTGTCATCTTCCGTGAAGAAGGGCACCGGCTCACCGAGCTTGTGGGAAGTCTTTTCGGAAGTGAGCGATTGCTCGACGTACGCACGGTTGACGCGAGTGCCTTCTTGAGAAAGTTGTGGCACGCCATTAATGTCATCAGCGTCATCCGTGATCGGCTCTTGGGCCGTCTCGGAAACGGTGAGCAAGTCAAAGTTACCTTCCGAGCGCTTATCCATGAAGATGGTGCCATCCTTCTTCTTGACGACGACATCCCAAGAGTAGTTGGAACGCGCAGCGCACATAATGGCGGCGAGAACGCCATCCGTGACGAAAACGTTGCCGGCACCTTCGCTGGCATACTTTTGCATGATTGGATCCTCGCTTGCGGAAAGGTTGCGGTTAGCCTCGTTGGGCAAGCGTCGGAGCGCAATCTCGGTCTTCGGAGTGATGCGATCGTAAGACTTGTCGAACCAGCGAACAGAACCGTACGCCGCCAAATCCTCCGGGTTACCCTCGGCAAGCTGCAAGGATTGCTTGGTGATCTCCGGGAAGGCGATTTGCTCCAAGACTTCCCAATCTGGCCGGATATCGACCGAAGCGCTGTACTGCACCGAGTTCTGTTGTCTGTTGTAAGCCCAAGTGTTCCATTGCTGCGCCTTTCTCGACTGGATACGCGCCTGGCGGTTGCGCTCTCGCTCCGCACCGATACCAGCGTCCCGCGCGACGTCTTCCTGGTTCCCGCGTCCGCGACCCCGTCCACCGTATTGGTTCCAACCGCGTCCGCCGCGTCCGCCGCGATCACCGCCTCCTCTGGATCGGCTGCCCGTGTTGTCAACCAAGCTGAAGCTTTCCTCTTCCTTCGCGTCGGCGACAAAGTTGAAAACAGTCTCCACGCCACCAGCCGCCGCCGCCGAGGACGCTCCACCCGCCCCACGATCGCGATCACCGCGTTCGCCAGACTTACCACCCTCGCGCTGCGATCGTCCTTCCCGTCGGTCGCCGCGATCCGCGCCGCGTCCGGCGCCGTAGTCGTCTCCCAACCAATCAGCCGCCCGCCCAAACTTATCCGTCTTGTTATACGGCGCGTAAATCATATTCTTCACCGCGTCCACGTCCGCGTCGACGCACATCGGCCCGAACCCATCGGCGGAGTGCGCGATCTCACCCAGCGCGAACCCCATCGTCGTTTGTCTCTCGCGCCTCTGGATGCGAAATCACGCGCGAGACTCTCGTTGAGATGAATCAACCGCGGGTTCGTTCGCGGTTCGTCCGTCGCTCGAACGCGTTCCACCGCGCCGAAGTTTCGAAGTTCTTCGCTTCGCTCGCCGCGTCTCGCGTCGACGTGTCCGGACGTCGAGCGCGCACAACTGTGCCGCCAACGCGGGCCGCCGCACGAGACGAAAACCCTCTTTCGAAGGAACGGGACCCTCTGTGCGTTTTCTTGAGTAACGACTCGTCAAGTATGGGGATCTGTAGTGGGTTTACGTAGTGTAGAACTGAAACGCCCATGAAATTGAAACGTGTTCGTTGGGTGCTTCCTCGATGAGGAGGACGACGACGACGTCGACAGTCGACGGACGGCGACGGACGGCGACGGACGGACGGCGACGAGCGGAATGGAGACGACGAGCGC
>Ga0181570_10000619_pt1 | contig 32939 bp, 36 predicted proteins | sample 101ome_18_FD_148667 | JGI IMG/M metagenome (GOLD analysis project Ga0181570, IMG submission 148667) | Coastal salt marsh microbial communities from the Groves Creek Marsh, Skidaway Island, Georgia - 101406AT metaG (spades assembly) | ecosystem: Environmental > Aquatic > Marine > Intertidal zone...
CAATACCACTCATGCCGACGCCACCGATGCCGACGAAGTGCATGCGTTGGATTTGGCCCATCCGATTAACCATGAGCAACCTCCATCACACGATCAGCGACATGTTGCGTCGCTTCGGGTTTCGCGACCGAACGCGCAGCACGCGCCATTTGCGTCAGATTTTCAGGAGCGCGAAGGATGTCTGACAGTTTAGCAACGAAAATATCGAGATCTTTCTCTTGAACGACTACGGCCGCGCCAGCGTTCTGTAGTTGCTGGCCATTTTTGGTTTGGTGGTCATCCACTGCATATGGGAATGGAATCAGAACCGATGGCATCGCTGCACTCGCAAGCTCTGACACTGTCAAAGCACCAGCGCGGCAAACTACGATATCTGCCTCTCGGTAGGCCTCATCCATTCGGCTGATGAAAGCAACCACCGTGGCATCAAGATCGAGCGCTTGATACTGCTCATCAACCTGATCTTTCCCTGAAACACCTGTTTGGTGAGTGACTTCAATTCCAAACTGACTCGCCACCGTTTTGAGTTTCTCAGGCAATTGCTCATTCAATGACTTCGCACCCTGAGATCCACCGATGACAAGTACGCGAGTCGTATCACTTGCTTGGTGTCCATCTGCGATACGTTGACGACCGACCGAATCGATTTCTGGTCGAATCGGGTTTCCGACACATTCGGCACCTTCGATCACATCAGGAAAAGCAGTCAGAACTTTGGTTGCAAACTTGGCCAAATACTTGTTGGTCATCCCAGCGACAGCGTTCTGTTCATGAATCACGACAGGGATTTTCATCATCCTGGCCGCGATCCCACCAGGTCCTGCTGGATATCCGCCGAAGCCCACACAAACAGATGGCTTTAGGCGCAGCATAAGAATGAGTGCTTGAATCACCGAAACACCCAGCCGAATTGGTCCTGTAATACGTTGCAGACCATGCTTCCCACGAAGGCCGCGAACAGCCAAGTAATGCATCGGGATTCCTTTCTCAGGAACTAGGCGACCCTCAAGGCCATGCTTCGATCCAATCCAATGCACAGTTTCACCGCGCTTGATTAGTTCTTCGGCAACCGCTAATCCCGGGAAGATATGGCCCCCAGTTCCTCCAGCCATGATGCATATCGGTTTCTTCATGACCGTCCTCCAGGGAGATTGTCTGCGCTGATCCGGGCGATTACGCCAAGGCTTACTGCTGTCATTACAAGTGAACTTCCGCCATAGCTCAGAAGCGGAAGTGTTAAGCCAGTAGTTGGCGCTAATCCGATGTTGACCGCCAGATTAATCAGTATTTGCAAGGCAATAAGAAGTACTAATCCATAGGTGAGATATGCAGCGAAAGGACGACCGCCCAGTTCCGCGCGACGACCAATCAATAGACCGCGCCAAACCATATAGGTCATCACAGCGACAGTGCTTAATGCGCCGATTAACCCAAGTTCTTCTGCCAAAATGGCAAATACAAAGTCAGTGTGCGCTTCAGGCAGGTAAAAGAGCTTTTGAACTGAGTTACCGAGGCCCATTCCGAATATCCCCCCGCGTCCAAATGCGAGAAGTGCCTGTGTGATTTGGTAACCGGCACCATACCGATCGGCCCATGGATTGAAGATCGTCTCGATCCGCTCAAATCGATACGGCTCAATCACAGCCAACACCACCAGTCCAAGCACGAGTGCTGAACCGAAAACGATGTATTGCGTAAAAGGTGCTCCCGCTAAAAGCAGCACACCCATCACAGCGCAACTCAGTACCAATAGCGTTCCATAGTCAGGCTCCATCAGCAGTAACACTGCAATGAGACCAACCACAGCCATCGGTTTGACGAACCCACTGAATTTCTGACGCACCTCTTCGAGACGGCGCACGAGGTACGATGCTAAGAACAACATCATTGTGAATTTGGCGATCTCAGATGGCTGCAAATTGAAGAAGCCGAGACTGAGCCATCGCGTCGCTCCCTTGACGGTTAAGCCGATACCTGGAATGAGAATGATGGCGAGCAGTACCATCGAGATCAGTAAGAAATGGGTTGCGTAGTTGTACCACCAACGCGTGGGTATGAGATAAGCGACAACCCCACCAATCGCTGCAATCGTTAGGAATACGGTATGCTTCATCGCAAAACTGAATGGCTGACCAAAGCGATCTGATGCCACTTCGATTGAGCTCGACGCAACCAACAACAATCCAAGACAAGCCAGCGCGCACGCCGCTAGCACGAAGTGAACATCAGGTAGACCCAATGGCATGAAGTCTGACCGGCGAATCTCAAATTTCACGATACGCCTCCACCAGTGCTTCAAAATGTGCACCGCGTTGTTGGTAGTTCGTGAATTGATCAAAGCTCGCACATGCCGGACTTAATAAGACCACATCACCCTCATTTGCCTTTTGAACGGCAAGGTCAAATGCTTGATCGAGTGTTTCAACTGCTGTGACTTGTTCACCGAGCGCTTCAACAAAACGCTGGCGATCGCGACCAAAAGCAAACACATGCGTGCAATGTGCTCGGACGGCCTTAGCCCACTGACTCAAATCGGCATCCTTACTTTCGCCACCGGCAAGTAGGTAAAGATGATTCTGTGCATCAACACTTGCGACGGCGGTTTCAGACGCACCTACATTGGTGCCTTTTGAGTCGTTGATGAAACGCACTCCACGAACGGGATTCAGCTCCACCATCCGGTGCGGTAGGCCGGTAAACCCGCGAGCCGCTCTAACTGCAACCGTTTTGTCGACGCCAATTAAATGACAAATTGCAAAAGCTGCCATCGCGTTTTGGATCATATGACGACCAGGCATCGGTAAATGGGATACCGGCATCCATGGATCAGCTCCCAACGAGATCCAATCTTCACCATCCACGACCATCAGTCCAAAACGGTGGAAATCAGGGTGCTGAAGTGCGAACTTAATCGCTGGAGTCTGATCAGGTACCAACGGTTGTGATAGAGGGTCTTCGGCATTCACTACGATCGCACCGACACCTTCGAAGATGCGATGCTTTGCTTGATGGTAAGCGATCATTGATCCATGCCAGTCCAAGTGATCTGGAGACATGTTCAAACAGGTAGCGACAGTCGCCTTGAGGGCTCGAGTGCGTTCGAGCTGAAAGCTAGAAAGCTCAAGGACCGCGATCGATTGATCGGTCCGATCAGCCAATAGATCCAGTGCTTGGGGACCTAAATTTCCGCCCACCAGGACAGCTCGCCCATCCGCTTTGAGAATCTCAGCAACCAAAGAAGTTACGGTTGATTTTGCGTTGGAGCCAGTAATCGCTATCAAAGGCTGGTTTTCCGGCCATGCGCGCCTAAACACCTGAATGTCACTGATCAGGTGTGACGATGTTTGGTTGAGGCCCTCGGTTGTTGGTGCGATCCCTGGGCTTACAACAATCTCTTCAAATCGATCCAGGTAATCGGTCTTTAGCGGTCCGAAATATGTTTTGACACCAGGAAATTCTCTTTCAAACCCAGTTTTGAGATCATCCGACTGTCGTGTATCAGCGACTTCAAATTGAATGCCCAATTGCTGAAAATGACGCGCAACAGCTTGTCCGGTTGGCCCGGCACCTAAAATGAGGCGTTTGCTGCTAGCGATTAAAGACATCGATTACCTCAACTTCAAGGTCGCAAGACCGACCAAAACCAACATCACTGAAATAATCCAAAACCGTACGATGACACGTGGCTCAGGCCACCCTTTCAGCTCAAAGTGGTGATGAATTGGAGCCATTCTGAAGAGGCGCTTACCGGTCAGGCGGAAGCTTGCTACTTGCAACATCACCGATACCGTCTCGAGAACGAAGATTCCGCCCATGATGAATAACACCAACTCTTGGCGAACCATGACTGCGACAACACCGAGAGCCGCACCCAATGAAAGTGCGCCAACATCACCCATGAACACTTGCGCGGGATAGGTGTTAAACCATAAGAATCCGAGACCTGCTCCGACCATGGCACCCAAAAACACAACCAATTCACCTGTCCCAGGGATGAAGGGGATAAACAAATACTGAGAGAAAATCGCGTTACCGGTGAGGTATGCAAAGACACCCAAGGCCCCAGCAACTAACACTGTTGGCAGAATCGCCAAGCCATCGAGACCATCGGTCAAATTGACCGCGTTCGATGTGCCAACAATGACGAAATAGGTCAGGATGATGTAACCAAACCCTAATGGAATCAGAAGGTCTTTGAAAAACGGAACCAATAGCGTCGTCTCAGCCGGCGTTTTCGCGATTTGGTAAAGAACCACGGCCGCAACTAAGCCAACGATCGACTGTCCTAAGTATTTCGATTTCGCAGACAGACCTTTCGAATTCTTTAAAACAACTTTTTTCCAGTCATCAATCCAGCCAATGACGCCAAAACCGAGCATCACCAATAAGGCAACCCAAACGTAAACATTGGTCAGGTCACCCCACAATAGTGTCGAGGCTGTAATACAAACTAAGATCAACACACCCCCCATCGTCGGCGTGCCTTGCTTTGAAAAATGTGATTCAGGTCCATCGCGGCGAACCGACTGGCCAATTTGACGTGTCTCCAACGATCGAATCACCCATGGACCAACGAACAACGCCGTAATCAGTGCGGTCAAAACACCCAAGATTGAACGAAGCGTTAGATACTGAAAGACGGCAAAGCCCGGTTCGAATGTGCTGAGATAATTAGCTAACCAAAGCAACACAGCTACTGCCCTCCTTGTTGCAGTTTGAGCGTGTTAATCACGCGGTCCATTTGTGCCGACCGCGATCCCTTCACTAAAATCACTTCAGCCTCGCGGGCGCTCGTGTTTAAGAAATTGCACACCTCATCATGGGTTGGAAAATACTGCGCATCCGCGCCATATCCTTCAGCGATTGGCAGTGCGGTACCCGTCGCCACCAAGCGCTCAATTCCCTTCGATTTGGCATAGCTTCCAAGGGCCTGCATCTCAGCTTCGGCGGCTTCGCCCAACTCGCTCAATCCACCCATTGCGAGAACACGCACGCCTTGACGTGTTGCCAACCAATCAATCGCCGCGCGAACCGCTTGTGGACTCGCGTTATAGGTATCGTCAACCAATAGCGTGTTTTCTAATTGGATTGGGGTCATACGCCCTGGCTCGATCGAGGCAGCTTCGAGCCCTTTGATTATTTCGTGATCGGTCGCTCCAGCTGCAATTGCCATCGCAGACGCTAGCGCCGCGTTTTCCATGAAATGCTGCCCAAGTGTTGGGAGGGATACACTGAGTTCTCGATCGCCATAATGCATCTCTAACCCTTGCTCAGAGGTTTGAGACCAGGTGAGATCTCCTGCGTGACGACCAACGCTGATGACATGCCGCGACCCGGCTCGTTTAACCCACTCATCGAAAGCCGACTCATCACGATTCAAAATGACCGTTCCATCAATCGCCGTCTGATCAATGATTTCACCTTTACCTTGAATCACCCCAGCAATCGAGCCAAAACCCTCGAGGTGTGCTGCGCGCGCATTTAATAGCGCAGAGATTTGCGGCCGAACAATCGATGCTAAGTGATCAATTTCACCAACTGCAGATGCACCCAGTTCAAACAACGCATAAGGGTGATGCGGCCTGAGACGTGCCATCGTCAGAGGCACACCGAGATGATTATTTAAATTTCCCTGTGTCACGAGGATGGGCTCTGATCCAGATCGACGCGCCATTTGGGTCAAGATTGAAGCTAAGAATCCTCGGGTACTTGTTTTGCCCTGACTGCCAGTCAACGCGAATACTTTGCCGCTATAGGAATCGCGCATTCCCCTTGCGAGCGCAGTCATCGCGTCGAGAGTATCTGTGACACAAATCGATGGAAGGATTGTTGTTGGCTTCGAGACAAGTGCTGCAGACGCACCACTTTCTGCTGCGCTCGCAATATAATCATGCCCGTCGCGCTCCGCCGTTAAGGCGACAAATAAATCACCTTTGACCGCTTTTCGACTGTCGATGGCTAAACCTGAAATCACCGGATTCCCGGAAACGGTTCCACCGACAACAGATGCCATTTCATTCAATGAGCTAGGAAGCATGCTGTACCTCCGAGCCCATCAACCCAAATAATTGAGCGACTTCAGCCCGATCTGAATAGACAACAGATTTTTGACCGATGATTTGTGTGTTTTCGTGGCCTTTACCGGCAAGAAGTACCCAGTCGTCAACTGATGCATGTTCTACTGCATAGCGAATCGCCTTGGCACGATCGAGCTCTTCAAGACTTGGGGCTTTTGACATACCTGAGCGGATGTCATCCAAGATTGCTTGCGGCGACTCAGAGCGCGGGTTGTCTGATGTTAATACCACGTGATCAGACAGCTCTGATGCCACCGCACCCATCAGCGGACGTTTACCGATATCTCGGTCTCCGCCACAACCAAACACAGACCAGACTTCGCCATCACAATGTGCTCGGCAGGTTTTAATCGCGTTCTCGAGAGCATCCGGTGTGTGGGCATAATCAACCACGACTGTTGCGAACTCGGGTGCGCGGAACCACTCCATCCTTCCAGGGGCCGCTTGTAATGTCGGAATCGCCTTCAATGCCCGATCAGAATGCTCAGGGAATATGGCAGAAATCGCTGCGAATGCCGCCATGATGTTTGAAGCGTTAAAGGAACCTAGCAGGCTTGTTTGGAGCTCATGCACAACACCATTAACCGAGACTCGGATAGTCGATCCATTTGCCGTCGCTTGAATCGCCTGTATATCGACTTGATCTGCGCCGGACCCATAAGTCATGACAATCGGTAGAGATGCCCTTTTCGCGAGGTCTCGACAAAATGCGTCATTGATGTTGAAGACAGCGGCCTGTAGATCGAAATCAGTGAATAGCCGTGCTTTGGCTTCACCATACGCCTCCATGGTGCCGTGGTAATCAAGGTGATCGCGAGTGAGATTAGTGATCACTCCAACACTAAACGGAATCCCATCGACGCGACCCTGATCGAGCGCATGAGATGAAACCTCCATCGCAACGAAATTGACACCGCGACTTCTGAGTTCATTAAACATCGATGCCAAGGTAATTGCGTCTGGAGTTGTTCGATCTGACTCAATTAATTTATCTGCACCAACGGAGACTCCGAGCGTTCCAATGCGTGCAGCCTTGAGACCCAACCGCTCTGCAAGCTGAGCAATGAGATGCACAGTTGTCGTTTTCCCGTTAGTACCAGTCACTCCGACAATGTTCATACCTGCGCATGGATTCCCATAAAACGCGTGCGCGATTCGACCAATTTTGCGTCTTAGGCCAGGCACGTGTAGTGCTGGAACAGCCTTTGGAACCTCTCCATCCCAGTCGTCATAGAGAATCGCTGATGCACCAGACGAAATCACAGAATCAACGTAGTCCATTCCATGGCCCACAGATCCCTTAATGGCAACGAAAAGTGAGCCATCAGCAACCTTTCGAGAGTCGAGTGTCATATCCAACACCTCAACGCCCGATGCACGTTCGAATTGAAGATCGATTTCAGCGAGTAACTGGTTCAAACGCATCAGTCAGTCCTCCCTGCGAGCATCGACTGGTCGAGCTTATCGGGCGGAATATCATAGATCCGCATCACATCATCCATTACATCCGCGAATACAGGAGCAGCTACCTGACCGCCGAAATACTGTTGAGACCTCGGATCATCAACCGAGATCGCCATGACGAATCGTGGATTTGCGATAGGTGCAAGACCGACAAAACTTGAGATGTACTGGCGGCTCGCATACGAGCCATCCGCATACTTCATAGTGGTCCCGGTTTTACCACCGACGTGGTACATCGGAATTTGCGCGCGTTGGGCTGTACCGCCCTTTTCGGTAACCGCCTGAAGCATTGGCAACACTTTCTTCACTGTATCTTCTTTGAAGATACGCACCGGCCGCGGCGTCACGCCCTCAGCGAGCAGTGTGAGAGGCTGCAGGATGCCACCGTTCGCAAATACGCTGTATGCCTGAGCTAACTGAATCGTGGTGATGTTGAGGTTGTAACCATACGACAGTGCTGCACGATCAAGGTCTCGCCACGTTGCATAACTCGGAAGAAACCCTTCTTCCTCACCAGGAAACCCGGTTGCAGTCGGCTGGCCGAGGCCTAAAAGGGCAAGGCGATCCCTGAGAGCCGATGGCTCCATCATCATGGCAATTTTAGTGGTACCCACGTTCGATGACTTGGCAATCACCGTATTGACATCGATCTCACCATAATTACTCATGTCAGCAATAACATGCCCCTGCACCTTTAGCCGGCCCGGAGATGTCTCGATCAATGTGTCTGGCTCAACCAAACCCAGATCGAGCGCTGTTGCAATCGTAAATGGTTTGATTGGCGAACCAGGCTCCATCAGGTCTGTGACTGCACGGTTGCGCACACGCTCGGGCGTACGAGTCGCCATATCATTCGGGTTAAATGCTGGCTGCGCAGCTAATGCCAATACTTCTCCCGTCCACGCGTCGACAAGAACAGCACTGCCGCCTGCGGCACGCGCTCGCGCGACAGCTTCCTTCAATGCGCGATACGTCAGATACTGCAGGCGCAAATCGATTGAGAGCCTCAGATCCTTACCCTGCTGCACTTCTTGGCCTGCGCTCACATACCGAACCACATTTGCGCGACGATTTTTTAAGACATGACGAAGGCCATCTTGCCCAGAAAGCCATGCATCATAGGAATACTCGAGGCCCTCCTGACCCTTGTCTTCAATATTCGTAAATCCAACAAGATGTGCTGCAACTTCTCCAGCAGGATAGAAGCGGCGGAATTGACGCACCACCTCAACACCCTGGAGCTCAAGTGCTTCGATCTGACTCGCGCGCTCTGGCGTGACATAACGTGACAAATACAGAAATGGAGATGGGCTTCGCGCTACGCGATCGCGCAGTTTTTCGGCATCCGCATTCATCAAAGGTGCGAGCTTTTCAGGCCAAGATGAATCGGCGAGCTTTTTAGGCCGTACCGCAATTGCGGCAACCGGAGTGGAAATTGCCAATGGTTGTGCGAAACGATCTGTGATCATTCCTCGATAGGCTGGAATTTTTTGGTAACGAATCGTGATTTCATCGCCGATATCCTTGAGATGTTGCGTTTCAAAGACATGCAACCAAACCAAGCGTCCGCAGACCGTCATCACTAAAAGACCCAAAACGGATCCGACGAACCATAACCTCCAGCGACTTGATGCTTGACGTTTCTGCCCGCTCATTGTGGACGCTCCATCAACATCACATCGTCAGTTTCCGGCGTACCGAGAGACAAACTGTAACGAGCCATTGCATCGATTCGCATATCCGCAGAAACCGCGCCACGCTCGAGCATCAATCGACCCCACTCGATCGTGAGCCGGTCACGCTCCGCACGAAGCTCTTGAAGTGAAGAATACAGTTGCCGGGTTTGGTAGGCCGTTTCAATAATATAGATCGAAGTCACAACCACTCCGATCACCAACAGCATTGACAACCAGATGTCTGAGCGATGAAACCACTGCATCAGGCCGCCTCCGTCCGCTCAGCGATGCGGAGTACTGCACTTCGCGCACGGGGATTCACACTAAGCTCATCAGGTCCCGCCTTGATTGCTTTGCCGACAAGCTTCAATTTTGGTTTGTCGATCGTGTCAGGAAGAGGCATCCGCGGGTCACCTTGCGGCAGGCGTGATGCGTCCCGAAGCGCGCGTTTCACCAAGCGATCTTCGAGCGAATGAAAAGAAATCACAGCCAGCCGCCCACCAACTTCAAGTCGGTTCACGGCAGCTTCCAGACCTTGTTCTACCTCAGAGAGCTCACCATTGATGAATAACCGAATCGCCTGAAAAGCACGCGTAGCAGGATGTTTGTTTTGATCTTTTTTAGGCTGCGCATCACTCACGATCTTACTCAATTGGGCTGTCGTAACGATCGGCTCAATCTCACGCGCCTCAACAATTGCACGCGCAATCCTGCGTGAAAATCGCTCTTCACCAAATACCCAGAGCACATGCGCAATCTCTTCTGCCTCAGCGCGAGCAATCCAATCAGCTGCTGACTCGCCCGACGTCGGATCCATTCGCATATCGAGCGGACCATCTGCCTGAAAGCTGAATCCGCGCTCTGCCTCATCCAGTTGCGGGGAAGACACACCCAAATCCATTAATACGCCATGCACCCGTGAAATAGCCAAAGTATCGAGCGCTGATTCAAGTTCAGAAAACGCTGTATGTACGATTTGGAATCGCGAATCTGCATCTGCGAGATCTTTAGCAACGGCGACAGCAGATGGATCGCGATCAAGGCCAATCAATCGGCCACCTGCGCCAAGCTCAGCTAAGATGGCACGCGAGTGGCCGCCGCGCCCAAATGTACAATCAAGATAGATCCCATCGCTCCGAATACAGAGGGCGGTCAGCGCTTCATGAAGTAGCACTGGTATGTGACTCATCGCACCCTCCCTTAAAGCGACAAATTGATCAATTCGACAGAACCATCTTCATCAACTGATTCGTTGAGATATGCCTCTGTCATCGAAGTCCAGCGTGCCTCGCTCCAGATCTCGAACTTCTGACCCTGACCAACCAAGATCAATCGTTTATCAAGCTCAGCGTGATCTCGATGCATCGCAGGGAGGAGAAGACGATTGGCTGCATCAAGATCAAGTTCGGTCGCATAACCGACCATCAGGTGCTGAAGGCGCCGAGCCTGACGGCTCGTTGAGTTCGGGAGCGCATTCACTTGGGATTCGATAACTTCCCAATCAGCGAGTGGATAAAGCAGAAGGCAGCGATCAAAAGGATGCACAGTGAGGACCATGTGGCCATCACAACGGTCGGTCACGCGGTCCCGGTATTTAGCCGGCAACGCGACGCGCCCTTTTGCATCCAAGTTGATCGGGTTAATCCCGCGAAACACTGTCTTCTCCTCGGTCAATTCTGGGTCAAAACAATGCTTTTACCCACAACTCACCACTTTCTCCCACATCAGAACTCTATTTACCCACCTAAAGACAGTCAAATCATAGCGATGCCACAACGCCCAGACTCTGAATCACGGTATTCAAACAGGGCGTTAAATTATTAAAAAATATAAGAAACTTAATTTGATCAACGCGTGAAAAAACGCGCCGAAATGCCGTGATTTTGGAAGTGGGACAAAGTGGAGAAAAATTGAGTCAGCCGATAAGCCGGGTTCTGTCGTGGACAATCATTCATCTAGGCATAACGTCACCGTTATGCTCAAGCGACCTACCCGAATCCAACGCGAGGCACGCCGAACGGATTCCTATTTGGTCTTGCTCCAGGTGGGGTTTACCTTGCCATCACGTGTTACCACTGATGCGGTGCGCTCTTACCGCACCCTTTCACCCTTACCGACACTGTCGGCGGTCTGCTCTCTGCTGCACTTTCCGTAGGCTCACGCCCCCCAGGAATTACCTGGCACCTTGCCTCGAGGAGCCCGGACTTTCCTCTCCTGTAAAACAGCAGCGATTGCCTGGCTAACTCGCGCGCAGTGTCTATGCTTCAGGCTCACCAGTCAATTGGCGATACAAGATTCGCTTCTGGACTCCGGTCAGTTCGGAGGTCAGTGCGGCTGCTTTTGATGGTGGCAATTCACGGGCGAGCACACGAAGAATCTGATCGGCATCGACGCTTAATTGAGTTCGCTCAGTGCTCACCGGCCCCACCAAGACGACAAATTCCCCTCGAATTCGATCAGGGTTCGCTGCAAACCAATCCGCACACTCTCCTGCAGCGACACGAATCAATTGCTCATGTGTTTTCGTCAGCTCACGGGCAAACACAACTTTTCGCCCGGTCGCTTTTTGATCTAACCGCTCTGCAAAGTCGACGATACGATGGGGCGCTTCGTAAAAAATAAGCGTTCCATCATGAGACAACGCGCGCTCAAGTTCATGATCACGTGCACTTGATTTGGTTGAGAGAAAGCCGAAGAAATGTGAAGGTGCTGCAGGAAGGCCACTCACCGACAATGCCGCTGTCAATGCTGAGGGACCTGGAACCGGGACCACCTGAAAGCCTTTCTCAACGACCTTATCAACAAGTAATCGCCCCGGGTCGCTAATCCCCGGAGTTCCGGCATCGGAGATCAGCGCGAGAGATTGCCCAGATTCCAGTGACTCAATGACCCGATCGGCCTTCCCAGCTTCAGAATGTGCGTTCAAAGACACCATCCGAGTCGACACACCCACGGATTTTAAAATCTGCCCACTGACACGCGTGTCCTCAGCTAAGATCACATCAACACAGCCCAACACTTCGATCGCTCGTGAGGAGAGATCACTCCATTGACCAATCGGCATTGCGACAACGTAAAGCGCTGATGGTAGAGTGTTGGCTTGTTGATCTTGTGACACTGTAGGTACCAAATTGTTGTTACGCGTAAAGCCTGCACGAAAAACCATTGTTAGAACAAGCGCTTTAGTCGGGATGGCGCTCATCGCCGGGTGCCAACAGCAAGTCAGGCCGCCTGTCACGGAGATTCCAAGACCGGAAATATCGCAAAGCGTTACTTCACAAACAAGCGAACCCACCCAAACTTTACAAGAGTCGGCAATACCTGAACAAATCGACTGGAATCGCCGTTCTCGCGAGATCGCCAGAACAGAGTTATCTCCGATTACACCCCAAAGACCACAACCAAATCGACAGGAGCCCGGTACAGTCACACAACCGACAACTGCGCCAACATTTCCTTCTGTGGTACCCGAGTCCGCAATGCCTGAGCAATTGGGAGTTACTCCTCTTAAGGTGATGCCTTCAATTCAACCGATTGATGAAACACCTGTGATACCCTCTTCGCCCGAATTAACTGTATCCGTTGAAACAGGCGAACCAGGAGTCGTCACTCCGATTATCGCGGAACCTCCAGTTGAATCAGCACCAGTTCTCAAGAATCCAATTGAAGCGGCATCTGAGAAACTGTCAGAGAACGAGCCTGAGCTGGCCATTCTGACCATCAACACGATTAATCCGAAATCTCTGTCAAAAGAACAGAGAGCTGACGTATTGCGTATCAAAGGCCAAGCCTATCGACAGCTTGGGATGTCGATTGCGGCGCTGCGATTCGACGCAGAAAGGCTGCGTTATTTAGAAGATAATGCACTGAATGCAGCGTCACGCCGTATTCTTGGAGAGCTTGAAGAGCTTCCAGAGCGCATACTTCAAGATTTGAGTGTTGGCACCGATCTGTTAGCCGGAATGGCTCACGCTCTGCTTCTGAAAAAAGTACCCTCAGACGACGGCATACAACAGTGGCTCAGAAAGTACCGATTGCACCCACTGCTGAAAGCAAACTTACAAGATTACGATTTCCTGACATCGGTCGAGCCACCTAAAGACTTCGATGTTACTGTTTTACTGCCCTTGTCGGGTGATCTTGGAAATGCTGGTCGTGCCATCCGAGATGGAATATTATTCGAATTTCAAAAGCGGCACTCTGAAATTGGGGTTGCACTCCAGATCATCGACACAGAACAGCTGTCTCGCGATGAGCTGATAGCCATTGGACAATCCTCTCAACCTGAATTCATCGTCGGCCCACTGCAAAAAGACAAGGTCATCGCATTGCTTGAATCAAAACCACGCATGCCTGTTTTGGTCTTGAATCGTATCAAAACGGACTCGCTTGATCTTGATACTCCTGCTTACAGTTTAAGCTTAGCAATCGAGGACGATGCAGAATCAACAGTGAATCAGATTGCCCGTGAAGCAGATCGTCCACGTGTTGTCGTATTTCACGCAGACTCACCGCTCGGGAGTAGAACGGCCGAGGCGATCAACGAGCAACTGACATTTGTTGGCGGTTCATTGGCCGGGAGCTTTGCGCTGGATTCAAAAAAACCTGAAACAGCGATTACGAAAGCGTTTGGCGTTAACGACAGCCAAAATCGGCGTCGTGAATTATCAAAGACACTTGGTCTTCGTCTCGAACATACCCCGAGAATTCGTCAGGACATGACTGCGGTTGTTGTCCATACTGACCCAAAGAAGGCGCAACAAATCCGTCCTCTATTGGACTTTTATTATCTTGATCAAACACCGGTGTATTTAATTGGCGCCTACCGTCCAGATCTCGTAGACATTGCCGAAGATCTCCGCAACAGCCAATTAATGGTAACGCCCTGGGACCTAGGAACCGATGAGAAACAAGTGCTCGCAGGACGTGCGAACTCGCAAGGTGTCTTCGGATCACTTGTTGGCGTTGGAATCGATGCGATGCGCATGGCGATGCAACTCGGTTTTGGTGGCCCAACCTCGATTCAAGGACAAACCGGCTACCTTACATTAGGCGCTGATTCGATGATTCATCGACAACTTTCAACAATTCGAATCACGAATGACGAACAAGTGATTGCCAACTTGTGGGAGCCACTCCCGTCACTACTGCAATCGGAGTTACTGGATGCAGAATAATGAGGTGCTTGAAGAACGGATCGCGATGCGAATTGCGAAAGCGACCGATGCTCTTCAGCAAAGTTTTGAGCTCGCACCGCGCTTGGTGACAGCAGCAAAACAGTTAACTGACTGCATCTTAAATGATGGGAAAATTCTCGTGATCGGTACTGGTTCATCTGCTGCGATTGGGCAAATCTTTGCAGCTCACTTGATGCATCGCTTTGAACGTGATCGACCAGGGCTACCAGCGATCGCATTAAACGCTGACGCAATCACGATGAGCTCGCTCACCGATGAGTCCCGCTCAGAGAAATACTCACGGCAGGTCAAAGCCCTTGGCAAAGCTGGCGATAGCATGCTGATCGTCTCAGCAACCGGTACACGTTCAAGCTTAGTGCAATCAGTTGTCGCAGCTCATGAACTTGAACTACCTGTCGTTGCCTTGACTGGAGGCGATGGCGGGGAAATTTCACCGTTACTCAATTACGGGGATACAGAGATTCGAGTACACTCTGATCATCCAACAACAGTTCGCGAGCAACATTTGATGCTTGTGCATTGCTTAAGCGAATTGATTGATTTACAAATATTTGGCTAACTCAAGGAGTTGATGATGCGTTTTTCTCTGTTACTAGCAACCCTCATGCTTGGCCTTTTAACAGGCTGTGCAACCGTCATTGATTCAACCACATCGGAGCCAATTTCTGATAATCGCGGTAGCCGAACTGCAGGACAGTTCATCGATGATGAGACGGCTGAAATCGCAATTGCAGTAAATCTGAAGAAAGCATCGCCTGAACTCAAAGTCAGCAACATCAATGTCAAGGTCTATAACGGTGTTGTTTTGGTAGCGGGACAAGTGCCATCAGAAGATGCTCGGCAGATCGCAGAGAAAGTAACCGCACAGCATCGAGGAGTTGTTCGAGTAATTAACCAACTTGAGATCGCAGGTAAAGCCACGATTATCTCAGAGATCAATGATTTGACGATCTCAACACAGGTCAAAGCATTGGTGCTTAAGGACCTCGGGCGAAACGTTTATCAAAGGACTTTGATCACCACCGAAAACAGCGTTGTGTATGTGATGGGTTTCGTATCAAAGACTGAAGCGGCTGCTTTAGAAAACGTGGTAAGTTCGGTGCGCGGAGTCAAACGAATCGTCCGCGTGTTTGAATATATCGATTAATCGTCAGACTTCACGATGCGCAATGCGGGCCGCTCTCGCTTGGGTGGCTCGGAGCCGACTGGATCTTCGTTTTTAACAGGTTCGAATGTCGGAGTCGGCGCATCGGCATCCGGTAATTCAGGTACGCCGCCGGGCTCTTGCCCAAACGCCATTCCGAGGCCTGATTCTTTCCCATAAATCGCGGTAATCGAACCATACGGTAAGACTAAGTCTGTTGGGATCCCGCCAAAACGGGTCTGAAACATCAGTCCGAAATCTGACATGTTCCACGCGTTCAATGCCCGCGGAGCAAGATTCAGAACAATCTGCCCATCTTTGACGTGTGACTCAGGGACTTCGACACCCGGATAGAAACAATCCACAACAACGTAAGGATCCTCGCCCCCATCGACTATCCAGTCGTAGAGGGCTCGTATCAAATAGGGGCGCGAAGAACCGAGGGCCATCGATTATGTGCGAGGCATTTCCCGTTCAGCTTCAGACAGACTTGCCTGGAACGCATCACGGTTGAACATGCGATATTGATAATCTTGCAGTCCACGCGTTTGCTTCGGCGGTAATTCAACGCCCAAGTGCGGTAAGCGCCACAAAATTGGTGCGACAGTGCAATCAACAAGAGAGAATTCTTCACTCATGAAGTACGGCATTTCCTCAAAGATTGGAGCAACAGCAACCAATTGTTCTTTGAGTTCTTTCGCCGCGGATGGTGACCGTTTGTTGTTGCGCTTTGCAGATTCAATGGTACGAATCAGTGGAGTCCACTCTTTTTCGATTCGATGCAAAAACATCCGGGCATTCGCTCGCGCGACCGGATAGACCGGAAGCAACGGTGGATGCGGAAAACGTTCGTCCAAGTATTCCATCATGATATTCGGTTCATACAACACCAAATCACGATCTAATAATGTTGGAAGATTGTTATACGGGTTGATCTCTGACACTTCTTCTGGAATGTCATCCGGATCGCAATCAACGATATCGACTGTTACTCCCTTTTCTGCCAACACGATCCGGACGCGGTGCGACATGTGATCAGTTGGGTCTGAGAAAAAGGTCATGGTTGAGCGTTTCGTCACGAGTGACATAAGTATTTCAATCTCCGTAAACAGACAAAACAGCCGGCGTAAGCCGGCTGTTCGTAGAACTTAGGCTTGGTTGTGCTTAGTGCACATCCTTCCAGTATTCACGTTTCAACAAGTACGCAAATACGAAGAAGAGCATGATAAACAACAGCACATAAATGCCCATGCCGTGAGCTTTCGCTTTGGAAGGCTCACCAACATATTCTAGGAAGTTTACCAGATCATAGATCAACTGATCGTATTCCGCTGGTGTTAACTTACCAGTGCCATCAACAACCTCAAGAATTCCGCACTGATTCTCAGTCAGTGGCTGGCCTGAAATTGAGTCAGTCTGCACTGTTCCGTTCACACGAATCGGCGCTTCTTTACACACGGTGCGTTGAACGCCCTGAAGCGGCTCAAGTACATGTGGCATGCCCACTTTAGGGAATACTTTGTTGTTCACTCCCAATGGACGTGATGGATCAACATAAAACGTTTTTAAGTAGGTATAGACCCAATCTGGAGAACGTTTACGTGCAACAAGTGTGAGATCAGGTGGTGGTGCACCAAACCATTCGGCAGCACCTTTCGATGGCATCGCGACGGTACCCAAATCACCAATTTTCTTGTCTGACGGGACAATGGCTTCGACCATAACGTCTGGGTCAATCCCAAGATCAGTTGCCGTCCGCTCATAACGCTGATAACTCAGCGAGTGGCAGCCCATGCAGTAGTGCGTATAGGTTGCCAATCCACGCTGAAGAGATGCTTTATCGTCATAATCAGGCTCGATGTGCTCGAGCGGGTAACCTGGTCCGCCAGCTGCAACAGCGACCGACGAGACCAATGAAAAGACTAGAGTCCAAACTAATTTCATTTCGTTACCCTCTCTGGAACAGGCTTCGTCGATTCCCAACGGGTATACCAAGGCATCGCAAGGAAGAATAGGAAGTAGACCGCAGTACCTAACTGAGCCAATGCAGTACGCACTGGTGTCGATGGTAGCGCACCTAAAATACCCAGCATCACAAAAGCGATTGCGAACAACACCAACATGATCTTCGACAAATTACCCTTGTAACGGATCGAACGTACTGGACTCCGATCAAGCCATGGCAAGACGAACAAGATTGCAATCGCTGCACCCATGACGACCACACCCCAGAATTTGGCATCGAGACCAAACATCGGGAAGGTAATCGCACGAAGCATTGCGTAAAACGGTGTGAAATACCAAACCGGCGCAATGTGTTCAGGAGTCTTCAACGGGTTCGCAGGCTCAAAGTTCGCATGCTCGAGGAAGTAGCCACCCATCTCAGGGAAGAAGAAAATCACGACGCAGAAAACGAACAAGAACACGGCAACACCTGCGATATCTTTCACTGTGTAGTAGGGATGGAAGGCAATACCGTCGACCGGCTTACCGTTCGCGTCCTTATTGTCTTTGATGTCGATACCGTCTGGGTTATTCGAACCCACTTCATGCAACGCAAGGATATGCAATACGACAAGCCCTGCGATCACCAATGGCAACGCAATCACGTGTAACGCGAAGAAACGGTTCAGAGTAATACCACTGATGAGGTAGTCACCACGAACCCACTGCGCCAAATCCGCACCGATCACAGGTATCGCAGAGAATAGCGATACGATGACCTGCGCACCCCAGTACGACATTTGTCCCCAAGGCAACAGGTATCCCATGAAGGCTTCAGCCATCAACAACAGATAGATCGCCATTCCAAAGATCCAAATCAATTCGCGTGGCTTCTGATACGAGCCATACATGATCCCGCGGAGCATGTGGAGATAAACAACTACGAAGAAAGCTGATGCTCCAGTCGAGTGCATGTAACGGATCAACCAACCCATCTCCACGTCACGCATGATGTATTCGACAGATGCAAACGCACCTTCAGCACTTGGCTCATAGCTCATCGTTAGCCAAATACCCGTGAGGATTTGGTTGACTAAAACGAGGAGAGCTAGTGACCCAAAGAAGTACCAAACGTTGAAGTTTTTTGGTGCCCAGTATTGTGCGAGGTGATTATTCCACGCATCCATAATGGACAGGCGTTGATCGATCCAGCCAACCAATCCTGTCGCTTCAGTTTTACGCAAACCCATTATGCATTCTCCTGATCAACACCAATGATAAGAACGTTATCGCTCTCATAAGAGTGAGGTGGTACAAGCAAATTCGTTGGCGCAGGGACAGCCTTGTAGACGCGTCCAGCCAAATCAAACTTCGAGCCGTGGCATGGGCAGAAATAACCACCCTGCCAATCATCACCTAAATCCGCTGCTCCAACTTCAGGCCGGAATTGCGGAGAACAACCCAAGTGCGTACAAATACCCACGAGAACTGCGATCTCAGGATTAATTGATCGCGCTTCGTTCGCCGCATACGCAGGCTGCTGAGGTTGCTCACTATTTGGATCAGCGACTTCACCATTGATTGCTTTCAGCCCTTCCAACATCTCCGGTGTACGACGAAGAATGAACACAGGCTTACCACGCCATTCGGCACGGATCTGCTCACCAGGGAGGATTTTAGAAATATCAACTTTAACCGGAGCGCCTGCTGCCTTCGCTTTCGCACTCGGATTCCATGAAGCAACAAACGGTGTTGCGATACCCACGGTACCGACGGTACCTAGTGCCGTTGTAGCACCAACTAAAAATTTACGACGCGAAGTGTCAGCGGGCTGCACTACTTCGGTTACGACTGCATCAGTCATGATGTGTCCTTCAGATCGTTGTTGGGGGCAAATTTGCACGCAATATTTTAAAGAGTGACGACGACTCAAGCAAGCGCGTTATAGCCTTTTGATCTAAAAGTTCGAGGCTTTATGGCACAAAAAAACCCGCAAAAGCGGGTTTTTTCGAGAATCAACAGCGAATTAACGCTTCGAGAACTGTGGACGCTTACGCGCTTTGCGTAGACCCACTTTCTTACGTTCAACTTCACGTGCATCACGAGTAACGTATCCTGCGCGGCGAAGGTCACCTTTCAGATTCTCATCATATTCGACCAATGCACGCGTAATACCGTGACGAATCGCACCGGCTTGGCCAGATGCACCACCACCTTCAACAGTAATCGTCACATCAAACTTCTCAATCATCTCGACCAGCTCGAGTGGCTGACGAACAACCATACGAGATGTTTGACGGCCAAAATAATCGTCCAACGTTTTGCCGTTGATCGTGATTTGGCCAGAGCCTGGACGCAAAAACACTCGAGCAGTCGATGTCTTTCTGCGGCCTGTTCCGTAGTTCTGTGTAGTCGCCATGTCTTGTCCTATGACAGAGTCAGAGTTTCAGGTTGCTGCGCATCATGCGGGTGTTCTTGACCCGCATACACTTTCAGCTTCCGGTACATTGCACGTCCGAGAGGATTGCGTGGCAGCATGCCTTTAACAGCGAGCTCAATCACTTTCTCCGGTGAACGTTCGATCATTTGCGTGAAGTTCGCTTCTTTCAGACCACCTGGGTGACCCGTATGGCGGTAATACATCTTGTCTGATGCTTTACGGCCTGTAACTTTCACTTTCTCCGCATTCACAACGACGATGTAATCGCCAGTGTCAACGTGTGGAGTGTATTCTGTTTTATGCTTACCGCGCAGGCGACGAGCAACTTCGGTTGCGAGACGGCCGAGTGTCTGTCCTTCGGCGTCGATCACATACCAGCTACGCTGTACGGTTTCTGCTTTAGCGCTAATCGTCTTCATGTTTGTCTTCTGCCTTCAGCGGCGTTCAAAATTCAAAGAGGCGCGGATTATAGAGATGGACGACGCTTTGCGCAACACTCTTTTATCAATCCGGGCGATGCGGACGCTCTAAATATTCAACAGATTGCATCTCGAGTAAGCGTGAACGGCATCGATCCATCTCAAACGCCAAGCGCCCCTTGGTGTATAGCGCGTCCATCGCCACGTCGGCACCTAAAATTAAATTGACTGATCGATCATAAAATTCGTCGACCAAGTGCAAAAAGCGCCGCGTCGAATCATCACCAGCACTCATGAGATTCGGAAGCCCAGTCACAACCACCGTGTGATAAATCTTCGCGACCTCAATGTAGTCAGGCGCCGCACGACCCAGACCGCAAATCACATCAAAATCAAACCAAACCACATCTTCGGCAACAAACCTTACGGGGAGTTGGCGCCGATTAATCTCAATAAATGCACCCTCGCTCTTTGACGCTTCAGGCGCCAGAGCGAGCACTGACTCCCAAATCGCATCAATCGCATGGCTATCGCAAGGCGCGTAGTAGAGCTTCGCGTGCTCGAGGGTTCTCAAGCGATAATCGGTTCCCGAATCCAAGTTGAACACCTGACAGTGCTTTTGAATCAGCGCGATCGCTGGCAAAAAGCGATCCCGCTGCAAGCCATCTTTGTACAATTGGTCAGGCTCGATATTGCTCGTCGTAACAAGCGACACCCCCCGTTTGAATAACGCATCAAACAGAGTGCCCAGCACCATCGCATCTGTGATGTCAGAGACAAAGCACTCATCAAAACACAGCACCTTCGCTTTACGTGCCAACTCATCTGCAATCACATCAAGAGGGTTTTCAGTTCCTTGTAAAGCGGTTAAACGCTCGTGTACCTGATTCATGAAACGATGGAAATGTAACCGGACGGCTGTCCCTTCTGGCAGCGAATCAACGAACAAATCCATCAAAAACGTTTTACCGCGACCTACACCGCCCCAGATATACAGACCTTGTTCTGGCCGCTCCCATGACTGGCGTCTAAACAGGCCCTTTCGACCACCACTCCAGTGTTTTCTTGCTATCAATCTGTCAGCCAATTGATCCAACAACGCAAGAACGGCACGCTGATTCTTGTCAGCACTAACCTGACCAACTTCGACGAGACCGTCGTAGATGTGTGCCGCCGGCGTGCGGGTCATACAATGCCTTGCTCGAGATAATGGGCGGAAACTGCTTCTTTAAGGCGTGTTAATTCACCATGAAAAAAGTGACCACCTGTTTCAGAGTGAATTACCTGCGCATCCGCAGCTTTAGCATACGCACCGATCGCTTCTGGACTCACAACCTCATCATCACCGTTATAGATCACCATTCTCGGCACACCCCCAAGCGCTTGAAGCTCGATCGGAAAGTTCTCAACAGCGGGAGCCACTTGGACCAAATCAATGACATCAACTGCAACATTCTCATCCCGAAGTTTCTGTATCAGTCGCGCAGCAATCGACCCACCAAACGAAAACCCAGCCAAACACAATTTCTTAACGCCCTGACGCACCATCAATGAGGCAATGTGAAATGCATCCATCAATTCCCCGTCACCATGATCCCACACACCCTCACTTCGACCTGCGCCACGAAAATTAAACGCCACAGTAGGCAAACCGGCATCACGCGCAACACGGGCTATTGTTGTCACAACTTTATTGCCCATCGTGCCACCATGAAGTGGATGTGGATGCAAAACCAACAATGCTTGCTGCGGCATCGGCTGCAACAGATCACACAACAATGATGCTGTCTCGATACGACCTGATGGGCCATCGATCATATGGATAACTGGTGTATTCATGGGTCTCCTTAGGAAAGCGAAGTCTAACGGCTCGCCGAAACAACGCAAACTCCGTACACTAGAGAAAAATGGAGATGACGCTGTGGAATTAAACGCACTAACCCTTGGAGCTCTTGTTGTCGCTTTTGTCGCCGGCGGTCTGATCGGATGGTTCTCACGCCAACCAAAGACCGTGACTGTCGCACCGCCAGATCTCGAGCGAGAGAAAACGCTCGCTGAAGCAAAACATCAAACATTGATGGATGACATCGACACACATCTCACAGCGACCAAGGAGGCGCTCATCCAGCTCGCAAATCGCCAAGAGGCGCTCGCCAACGAGTTACGGGGTGAACAAACTCCGATCGAAGTCCAACCCGAGCCAAACGAACAGGATGCTATTGCGCCACCCCGCGACTATGCCGATGCTCGGGGACAGCTTCAATAATTAAGCGGGGTTGTGGTCATCGAAAAAAGCGACCTCAAGTCCCAACTGGCTCTGAATTTTAGCGCCCAACGCCTGAACACCATATCGCTCGGTCGCATGATGCCCTGCTGCGATGTAATGCACACCAAGCTCACGCGCCTCATGGGTGGTGCGTTCAGAAATTTCACCAGACAAATACACATCCGCACCATAGAACTGCGCTTTCGATAAATAATCTTGGGCGCCACCAGTACAAACAACGAGGCGATTTGGCGAGGTCGGTGCGCGAGAAGATTCGATCACCAGTGGCATGCGGTCCAAACGCGAGCCGACTTGTGCCGCCAATTGATCAAGCGTGAACTGCCCATTGAGCGGAACAGACCAAAGAAGACCCCCTTCACCCTCGATCGGAACACCTCCTGGAAGAGCTAACTGATCAAGTAGAGTTTTGTTATTACCAAACTCAGGATGACAATCGAGAGGCAAATGGTAAGCAATCAACGATAACTGATTTTCAAATAACGCGCGCACGCGACGGCCCTTCATTCCAGTCAGAGTCGACGCCTCATTTTTCCAAAAATATCCATGATGGACGAGAAGCGCATCTGCACCCCAAGCGATCGCCTGCTCAATCACATCCGCTGACGCCGTTACACCGAGCGCGACCTTATGAACGTCCTCGCGCCCCTCAACCTGCAAACCATTGGGTGCATAGTCTTTAAATGAATCCGCTTGCATCCAATCGTCGAGCGTTTGGATCAGTGTGTGTAAACTAGTCATAAAGCCTCTCTTTCAGGACGATCCATGCTACAACAAATTACGCGAATTCTCTGGCCTGTCATTACTGGGATTTTGATTGCTCTTTTAGTCATTCGTGAGTTTCCTGAATTAACCGGACGAACACGTGGTGTTGAACTGAATATCGTTGATAACAGCACCATCGCCAGCCAAATCCCAGCGGAAGGCCCCGTCAGTTATGCCGCAGCGGTTGAACGGGCCGCACCAGCTGTCGTCAACGTCTACACGACGACCATCGTTGAAACCCGCGCGCATCCGCTGGCTCGCGATCCATTTTTCCGAAATTTCTTCAACCTACCGAGCGAGCCTCGCAGAAAGCGGATGGAATCGAGTCTCGGTTCTGGCGTGATCGTATCGGGCAATGGGTACATCCTAACCAACCATCACGTAATCGCTGGAGCAGATGACATTGTGGTTGAGCTCAAAGATGGTCGAGTTGCCCAAGCGTCTGTTGTCGGAACAGATCCAGATACAGATATCGCGGTTCTGAAAATTGAACTCAATAATCTTCCGAAACTCATTCTGACCACATCGCCAGGTCGAGTTGGCGACTTGGTGTTCGCAATTGGCAATCCATTCGGTGTCGGCCAGACCGTGACGATGGGCATCTTGAGTGCAACAGGTCGCAATCAGGTGGGCGTCACAAATTATGAGAACTTTATCCAAACAGACGCCGCAATTAATCCTGGCAACTCAGGTGGCGCATTGATCAACGTCCGTGGTGAGTTGATTGGAATCAATACTGCGATTTTCACGCGAAGTGGCGGATCCAATGGGATTGGATTTGCGATTCCTGCATCGATCGCGACTGACATCATGCAAGAGCTCATTGACCATGGCCAGGTCATTCGCGGTTGGATTGGCGTGGAGACTCAACCACTGACAGAGGATTTAGCAAGATCATTCGGTGTCAGTAAAAACGCAGGCGTATTGATCTCAGGCGTGTATCGCAGAGGCCCTGCTGCAAACGCAGACATTCTCCCAGGAGATATTTTGACGCATATGAACGGGCAAAAAATCACGGATGGACGTGCCGCGATGAACCAGGTTGCTGACTTTGAACCTGGAACTGAAATCCCGGTGAAGCTTCTGCGTGATGGTCAAGCGATCGACCGGATAATCCTGGTTGGGCAGCGCCCAAACTCAGCCGCTAACTAATTGATCGAGCGCGGCTAGTAACGCATCAGACTCTTCCGGAGCACCCACTGTGAGTCGCAACGTATTCGCGAGCCGTGGGTGAGATCCATCGAGACATTTCACAAGGATTCGATGCTGTTTCAGCCCCTCGAACAGTGCTCGAGCAGACTGATCTCCACACTCCATAACCACAAAATTGGCTTCTGACCCCCATACCGTATAACCACGCTCGGTAAGGAGTGTTGTCAGCCGCATCCGTTCTTGTCGAATCATCCCGCTCTGCTCTTCAAGGGTTGAAGCGTGCTCAAGCGCAAACTGAACAGCTGTTTGTGACAAGACATTGATGTTGTAAGGCAATCTGATTTTGTCGAATTCGACAATCCAATCCGGATGGCCAATCAACATACCAAAACGACTCCCAGCTAAACCTACCTTGGACAACGTGCGCATCACTACAACATTTGGGTAACGCACTGCCCAATCCAAATAATCAGCATCAGTAAATGCGGTATACGCCTCATCGATCACAATCAACGCTTGTGTCGATTCCACGATTTGCGCGAGCCGGTCTTTTGAAAACAGGTTTCCAGTTGGATTATTTGGTTGCGGGATAAAGATGAGAGCAGGGTCGGCCTCCATCAGGCCATCCATCCACCCATCGATATCAATGTCGAAGTCAGAATCAAGCGGTAGTGCACGGAATGGAACCGTGTATTGATTCGCAAGCACCTGAAACATCACAAAACTCGGATCGGGAGCGCACACACTGCGACCTGTCCCAATCAGATTGGATATCAACAGCGCAATGATCTCGTCTGATCCATTACCAAAGATCAAATCAAGCGTTTCTGGAATTTCCATCCACTGCTTGAGAGGTGTTCTGATCGCTTCAGCATGAGGATCAGGATACCGATTGAGTTCACAATCAGCCAACCGCGTAGCGAGCTCATCGCGCAACGATTGAGGCCACGTGTAGGGGTTCTCCATCGCATCAAGCTTGATCATGCCAGTTGCATCAGGAACCTGGTATGCAGCACCTTGACGCACGCGCTCAGGAATCAACGCCTGAATCAGTTCCTCACGCGTCACGACGATACTCAGCTGAGCGCGCGTGCGCTGTCAGGCTTTCGGAATGCGCCAAGGTCGATGCAACCCCAGCGATTGTTTTAGAGCCATCTGCAGTGCAGTGGATTACCGATGAACGTTTGATGAAATCATAGACGCCCAGAGGTGAAGCAAAGCGCGCAGTCCCCGACGTCGGCAAAACGTGGTTCGGACCTGCGCAGTAATCACCCAATGCCTCAGGCGTATGCCGGCCCATGAATATCGCGCCTGCGTGCTGAATTGCTGGCAACATGGATTCTGGATCATCGACGCACAATTCAAGGTGCTCTGGCGCCACACGGTTGATGACGTCGAGCGCATCTGAGCGATCCGATGCCTCAATAAATACACACCGATTGTTGATTGACTGCTCAATAATCGACGCCCGCTCGAGTGTCGGCAACAAACGGTTCATTGAATCCAACACAGTAGTCGCAAATGCAGGGTCACAATGCACAAGAATTGGCTGTGCATCTTCGTCGTGCTCTGCCTGACTGAAAAGATCCATGGCAACCCAATCTGGATCCATTGGGGGCTCGACGTACACGAGAATTTCAGATGGTCCTGCGATCATATCGATGCCAACTTTGCCGAACACTTGTCGCTTTGCAGTCGCGACCCACGCATTTCCGGGACCGACAATTTTATCAACCGGCAAAACACTCTCAGTTCCGTACGCAAGCGCTGCAATCGCTTGCGCTCCACCGACAGTCACGACGCGATCAACCTTTGCAAGGTATGCAGCAGCCAATACGACTGGATTCAGCTCACCTTTTGGCGCCGGCACGACCATCTGCACCATTGACACACCCGCGACTTTCGCAGGAATTGCATTCATTAGAACTGACGATGGATAGGTGGCCTTACCCCCTGGTACATACAGTCCGACTCGACTCATTGGCCTGACTTCCTGCCCGAGGATGATTCCGTCACCCTGATCAGGCAGACGCCAACTCGACTCTTTTTGCGCTTCATGAAATGCCCAAACACGATCACGTGCAGTCGTTAGCGCATCTTTCAGATCATCAGATAACCCATGAAATGCAGCCTCAAGATCTGATGCTGCCAAAACGAGATCCGACGCAGACTTCACTGGGTTTTGATCGAGCTCGCGCGTCAAACGCACAAGCGCCTCGTCGCCTTCTGACCTAACAGCTTGGATAATTTCGGCAACACGCGTCTGGCGGCTCAAATCACTCACTGACTCCCAAGCCGTGAGTTCTGTTAAGCGTTCATCGAAATTGTCATCACGTGTTGTGAGCGTGACAGGCTTAAGTTGCATGCTGAGTCTTCACCCATTCATTCAGTCGTTCAATCATAGGAGCTATATGTTGGTGTCGTGTCTTCATTGCAACCCGAGACACCACCAATCGGGCACTCGAATGCGCAATCAAGTCACGCGCTTCTAGGCCATTCGCTTTCAGCGTATTTCCGGTATCCACAACGTCTACAATAACATCAGCTAAGCCCACAATCGGAGCTAACTCCATCGCGCCATAGAGTTTGATCGGATCAATCTGACGGCCCTGTGCGGCAAAATATTGGCGCGCAACGTTGACGTATTTTGTTGCAACACGGATTCGGCCAGTCGCAGGTAGTTCTGCACCTTTCTTCGTCGCTGTCATCAGTCGACATTTCGACAATTGAAGATCAACAGGCTCACACAGCATGTCAGAGCCGTACTCAAGCAATGTGTCTTTACCCGCGATACCCAGATGCGCACCACCACGTTCGACATACGGAGGCACATCGGTCGCGCGCAAAACAAGTAAGCGAACATCTGGACGGTTGGTTTCAAACATTAGCTTACGAGATCCCGTCAACGGCTCGCTCGGTTCAATTCCGAGTTCCGCCAGTAAGGGAAGTGTCTCTTCGAGTAACCGCCCTTTCGCGAGTGCAAAGGTAAGTGGCTGATTCATACCCGGACCCGTTCGATATCTGCGCCGAGTCGACGTAATTTCTCTTCGATCCGCTCGTATCCACGATCAATGTGATAGACACGATCCACGACTGTTTCACCATCTGCAACCAGACCTGCAATCACAAGTGACGCTGATGCACGCAGGTCGGTACTCATGACCGGGGCGCCTTTCAAACGATCCACGCCGGTCGTGCTTGCGGTTGCTCCATGCAAATCGATTTTTGCACCCATGCGCTGCATTTCAGGAATATGCATCATCCGATTTTCAAAGATGGTCTCAGTCACCCGACCCGACCCTTCAGCTACTGTGTTGAGTGCGACAAACTGTGCCTGCATATCAGTCGCGAAACCTGGATACTCAAGCGTCGTGATGTCGACCGCATTTGGACGGCGACCCTGCATATCCAGGGAAATCGTTGTGTTTGTCCGCTCAATCTGTGCACCCGCCTCTTCAAGTTTTAAAAGCGTTGCATCCATGTGCTTTGGCTCACAATCCGTTAATGTGCAGGAACCACCTGTCGCGGCAGCTGCAACCAGAAATGTGCCGGCTTCAATCCGATCAGGGATAATCCGATGGGTTCCACCGTGCAATTGCTCGACACCCTGAATACATAGGGTGTCCGTTCCAATCCCTTCGATTTTCGCACCAAGCGCAACCAAGCAATCTGCGAGATCAGCGACCTCAGGCTCGCGCGCAGCGTTCTCAATGATTGTCTCGCCCTTCGCAAGCGCCGCCGCCATCAAGACGTTCTCGGTGCCAGTCACCGTGATTTTTTCAAAGAGCACTTTTCCGCCAATCAAACCACCAGGCGCACGCCCTTTGATGTAACCGTCGGTCACCTCAAATTCTACACCCAATCGTTCAAGTGCTTTGACGTGCAAATTGACAGGTCGAGCTCCAATGGCACAACCACCGGGAAGCGAGACTTCAGCTTCGTGAGCTCTTGCAAGTAATGGACCCAAGACAACGATACTCGCACGCATCGTACGCACCAGATCATATGGCGCAATGATCGAATTCAAATGTGATGCATCAAGCTCAACCGAACCTGTGTCATCAAGCAATACCTCAACACCCATTCGGCCCAGCAACTGAAGCATGGTCGTGACGTCATTGAGATGCGGTAAATTCTCAAAACGCACTTTACCCGGAACCATCAAAGCAGTTGCCAGAATTGGTAGTGCTGCGTTTTTCGCGCCGCTCACCTTGACGTCACCACTCAGTTGACGCCCGCCGCGAATTAACAAACGATCCATAGTTAGATACCCAGACCCTGGCGCTGACTTTTCTCTTCTGGAGTCAGGGCAGTAACCGTGATTGCGTGTAGTGTGCCTTCGGCAATTTCATCTGCAATCAAACGCAGTACCGCCTGCTGGCGCTTCACGCGGGTCATTGCTGCAAAATCAGCACTGACTGCCTCTATCTGAAAATTGCGCCCTTCACCTTGCACAGCGAACGTCCATCCAGTGTTTTTCGATTCCAATAACGCGTGGACTTCAGTGGCCAGCATCTGATTCTCCTGTCTCAATACACATCACGCCACCGAGTTCGGCAAGCGTTTTAAAAGTTGGATTCATTCCAGTCACCGTGAGTGACTGATTCATTGCACGTGCGGATTTCCACCAATACACCATGACCGCCAAATGCGCGCTTGAAGCCTGATCCCAAGCGCTCACATCAATTTCGGTCTCACCGCGTTTGATCGCCTCAACACCCAGAGCCTTCAACTCAGGCCATGATTTTGTGTAGGCTAACGCATCAATGGTATACACGGTTAGTTCGCACTCACTGATTCAAAGGACCAGGAATCAATGGCGCCCGAGACGCTACCTGTCGATTGCACCAAGTCAGCAAATTGATTGCGCAGGGTTAGACCCAAATTGATACCGGCAATGACGACATTCTCAACCATCCACCCTTTGTCTTTTTCAAAACCAAGCGCGAACTGAATCGGCAATGCTTCACGGCCAGGACTTTCCAATCGCGCTTCAACCATTGCGCGCCCGGGCTTTAAGATCACACCTTCTTCAGGCAGAACCAATTGCTCACCGCCATATGCTGCAAGACCGCGTGCATATGCATCAACAAGGCTCGATTCCAACCGATCGGTGAATCGATCACGCTCTGCCTCAGTTGCTTGACGCGCAAATCGACCCATCACTCTAAGCGCGACTGTTCGATCGTTAATGAGCGGTGCAAACTGCTCAGAAATGCGGACAACAAGCTCTTCTTCGGTCAGTTTTCCTTCCTTAAACTTCGATACATCCTGATAAAACGTATCGCGCGCTATTTTCAGCGGCTCAACAACTGCTTTCGGATCACTGTCTGCAAACACATTGATTGATAGTAGAAGGGCTAAACAACCCGCGAACCACGTTTTCATTTGTCGCTACTCATATTCAGCAAGAACTTACCGATCAGTTCTTCGAGAACGATCGCCGACTGCGTATCGTAAATCACATCACCATCTTTTAAATTGCTCGGATCGCCACCGGTCATCAAACCAATATATTTTTCACCCAGAAGGCCCGCGGTCAAAATAGAAGCCGATGTATCTTCAGAGAATTGCGCAAAGTCTTGGCTGATTTCCATATCAACGATGGCCCCAGCAGTCGTCTCATCGTAGCGAATCCCCACCACGCGGCCGACTGTGACGCCTGCTGCACTAACTTTCGCCCGAGTCGTCAAACCGGCGACGTTATCAAACCGCGCACTGAGTCGATAGGATCCAGCATCACCCGTTTGCGTCAGGCCGCTCACTTCAAGCGCTAAAAAGGCAAGGCAAAGCGCTCCCAGCAAGACGAAAGCACCGACACTCAATTCTAAACGACGCGAATACACTTAAATCTCCCCAAACATCACTGCGGTCAGGAAAAAGTCCAGACCAAGCACAGCCAACGACGCATACACCACGGTTTTGGTCGTCGCCCGCGCGATTCCTTCCGAAGTAGGAACCAAATCATATCCCTGATAGACAGCGATCCATGTCACAACTACCGCAAATACTACCGATTTGATAATGCCATTGAACACATCATCTGAAAAATCCACAGAGGCCTGCATGTTCGACCAAAATGACCCTGAATCCACTCCGAGCCAGCTGACACCAACGAGTGCGCCACCCAAGCACCCGACACTCACGAAAATAAGAGAGAGAATGGGAAGACTAATCACACCGGCCCAGAATCTCGGCGCAACAACGCGTCTCAACGGATCAACGCCAATCATTTCAAGACTTGCGAGTTGCTCGGTTGCCTTCATCAGACCGATTTCAGCTGTCAGCGCCGAGCCTGCTCGACCCGCAAACAACAATGCAGTCACAACGGGGCCTAATTCACGCGTTAACGACAAAGCAACCATCTGGCCAAGCGCTTGTTCGCTGCCGTAGTCCGTCAGAATCGTGTAGCCCTGCAATCCGAGAACCATGCCAATGAATAGCCCGCTGACGATGATAATGCTCAACGACAAAACACCCACAACATGGATTTGATCGATCGTCAGACGCCAATGCACTCCAACATTTGAACGTCCAAAAATTGCCTGCATTAAAATCAGCGTTGCCCGCCCCAGATCAGACAATTGTGACAACGTCGAGCGTCCAATTCCCGCGATCCAATTCATCATGACAAGGCATCCTCAAGTGATGGCGCTGGAAAATGGAATCGTACCGGGCCATCTGGGCTACCGTGAAGAAATTGCTGCACCAATGGATCATCTGATGCCTGCATAATCTCGGGTGATCCCTGAAACGCAACCCGGTTGTTCGCAATCATGATCACATGATCAGCAATCGAGAGTGTTTCTTGGAGGTCGTGTGAGACGACCAATGACGTTAGACCAAGCGCCTGATTCAATTGCTTCACCAATGACAGCAACACGCCTAAACCGATCGGGTCCTGCCCAACGAATGGCTCGTCATACATAATCATTTCAGGATCAAGCGCAATCGCACGCGCGAGAGCCACTCGACGCTGCATACCACCAGATAACTCCGACGGCATTAAATCAACCGCGCCACGCAATCCGACAGCTTCTAGCTTCATCAAAACAACCAAACGGATCAGGTCGTCATCGAGATCGGTATGGACACGGAGCGGGAAAGCGACATTTTCAAAAACGCTGAGCTCAGCGAATAGCGCACCTGACTGAAACAGCATCCCCATCCGCTTTCTCAGGTCAAATAAAGCAGACCGCTTCAGTGACTGAACCGACAACCCATCGACGCGCACATCACCAGACTCAGGCTTCAATTGCCCACCAATCAATCGAAGCAAAGTCGTTTTACCCGTCCCTGAGGGGCCAACGATCGCGGTAATTTTCCCCCGAGGAACAGAGGCTGTCAGTCCGTCGTAGATCACACGCTGATCGCGACGAAACACAACATCTTGAATTTCAACAAACGCTTCGGCTGTCACAATCGATTGGATTCACTTCGTTCAAATAATCTGGTGCTGAGTGTAGCAGAGCTTCGCCACAACATGTTTAATGTCGCATCACGTTCGGGAGTCATTACATGATTTGGGCCACCGTTGCCGTTGTATTAGGCATCGCACTGACCGTTATTAGCGCAGATAAGTTTGTCGAAGGTGCGGCAAGTCTCGCCTCACGCCTTGGCATGAGTCATTTTTTAATTGGACTGACGATTGTCTCAATTGGTACGTCAGCCCCTGAACTTCTGGTTTCAGCCGTCGCGGCCTATGAAGGCAGTCCAGGGCTCGCGTTGGGTAACGCGCTTGGTTCAAACATCACCAACATCGCATTAGTTCTTGGTGCCACTGCCTGTGTCTTTCCATTATTGGTGCCGCGTCCTTTAGTGAGGCGTGAGCTACCGCTTTTAATTTTCATCTGTCTCTGTGTGTACGCGCTTGCCTATCGCGGGGTTTATGACCTATGGGCTGGTCTTGCGCTTCTCGCGGCCCTTCCGGTGGTGCTCTATCAGTTAATGAAAGATGAAGCGCAAGTCGCTGAGGAAACTGAAATCCCTGATTTGTCATTGCCAGCAGCGCTCATCCTCACACTCGGAGGCCTCTTGGTTTTGCTTGGCAGCTCCAAAGCACTGGTCTGGGGTGCAACAGAAGTTGCGCGTTACTTTGGTGTTTCTGAACTCATTATTGGTCTGACGATCGTTGCGATCGGAACATCGCTCCCGGAATTGGCGGCATCGATGGCATCGGCCCTCAAAAACAAAACAGACATGGCGCTTGGCACTGTTATTGGCTCGAATTTCTTTAATTTCTTGGGCGTGATCGGAATTGCAGCAATTATTTCGCCATTTGCGATCGAAGAAGACGTATTCACTCGAGATCTTCCTTGGACACTAGGTCTCACCATCCTTTTATGGCTTCTGGCACGCTTCGGAGCGCATGGAACA
>Ga0181570_10000629_pt1 | contig 32697 bp, 57 predicted proteins | sample 101ome_18_FD_148667 | JGI IMG/M metagenome (GOLD analysis project Ga0181570, IMG submission 148667) | Coastal salt marsh microbial communities from the Groves Creek Marsh, Skidaway Island, Georgia - 101406AT metaG (spades assembly) | ecosystem: Environmental > Aquatic > Marine > Intertidal zone...
AAAGGGTTTATTAGTATTAAAGATTTTGTTTCTTCTTCATTTATTCTAACATTATATCCGTCTGCGCCACCAACTTTTTCTTTTATGTTGATAGGTTTTCCAAATACTTTATTAGTAACTTCATTAACTCCATTAATAGAAGAATGTAATATCAAATTTCCTCTTTCAGTTAAAATTACTTTGTTTAATTTTTTAAACAAATTATTGCCCGAAGATATTTTTTCACTTGTATTTGATACCCATTTTATTTTTTTGTAAAGATTAAATAAGGGTTTAGGGTTTAAATTCATACCCATTAATTCTACTGCTTTTCTAATAATTAGCTTTGAGTATTCTACTTTTTTATCATCTACATATAAAAGACCATTTTTAACTTCAAAGTATTCTTTTAAATAATCCATTACATTATCATCTAAGGAAGAAAATATATTAATTATTTTTTCTGTTTCATTATTTCTAATAAAACCTAATACCATTTCAAAAACTTCTGGCGATACTTTTTTAGATATTGTTTCTCTCTTTCCATTTATGAAAACAATTATCTTATCTCCTACTCTTATTGCTTTTACTTCACTCATATTAATAGTATTGTAAATAAATTTAATATGTTACAATTAGTATCTTTTTTTTTAATTGTATATTATTCATATTGAAAAAGAATAAAATACGTTACAAAACATTTTATATTTTTTCCTGCCTCAGCAGCTGCATCTGCCGTAATCCGGGATTGAATATTTTGTAATAAAGGTATACGAAAATAATAACGTATTTTCTGAAAAATAATTACAAATTTTTCCGAAAATATTATAAAAATATCGTATACCATGCTTCTAAAAAATAGCATGCCAGCACGGCGAGCTGGTTTCCCGGTCCCACAAAAAATACTTCACAAAAAAAGGCCGACAAAAACTGCCGACCTTTACTTAGGGTTTGTGTTTATATTTTATTTTTCATTAAACAAGTCAATAAAACTATCAACTCCTGCGATAAAACCTTTATGGTTTTTGTTAAAGTTTGTACCATATAAAGATTTTTGCGATTGCACTTCTACAATAAATTTTATCATTTTATTATTTTCTAAAAATTCATTGTAGTTTTTTAAATCTTTATCAAACTCTTTTTCAAATTCTACATTGTATTTATCTAAAAATTCTTTTTTAAATTTAATATCTTTTGTTACTCTTATTAAATTTACCAATTCTGTTTTTAGATTGTTTTCTATTTCTATTTGAAATTCTCTTAAACTTGTAATTGATTTTTTTACTTTTGTATCTAATTTCAACTTTCTAAATATAGATAAATCTAAACTTGCATTTTTAACTATTGAGTATTTAATAGAATTTTTTACATTCTCCCCAACTTTATTATTTAGTATTTCTTGAAAGCTATCTTTCAATGATTTTACATTTGATTTTTCAAAATATGCTTTTGCTGACTTACTGCTTACTCCAAGTAATAAAACTCCACTATTTGCTAAAATTTGTCTAACTAAATTTTCTTCATCAGATATGCCGGGTACTTTTGTACCATAGTTTTTTCTTGTATCATCAAAGTCGCTTAGTTTTTCTTTTTCATAATAAGCTATTGACTTTATTGAAGAACTAATTTTACCATTTGCAATTAATTGGTTTAAATCTAATTCTAAATTGTGAAATTGATTAGAATTTTTATCAAATTTTAAAGTTAGATTTGTCCAACTATTATCTCTCCAATTTGTTTCTTTTGTTCTATATCTTGTTGCAACTGAAACTATATCCGTTGTGTTTCTATTGTTACTTTTTTCTTTTTTTAGTTTTTCAACTTCCGAATAAGGTTTTAATTTAATACCTAAAAGCTCTAATACTTTATCTTCTTCTTTTCTTTTTTGTTCAAAAGTAACTCCTTTGAAAACTCCATTTTCATATTGATATTCGCTTATTTCTTCTTTTCTTTTTTGTCTTAAAAGAATATATCCGTTAGGGTGTTTTAATTTTAATGTTGCATTTCTTGTGGGTTCTGCTTTTGCTAAATCCATAAGATAGTAACTTTCCTCTCCCTCTCCACTTGTACCTATTGAATTATTGAAATAACTTTGTTTCAACATTCTATCATTTTGCATTTTATATCTTTGCATTTCGTATGTTGATAAATTTAATGTTGCTCTTGATTTTACTCCATCAAAAACTTTAAAGCACTTATCTTCATCATAACCTAAAATATCTAAGCTACTTAATTTTGACAAAATAACTAAAAAGTTTTTATTCCAACCTTTTACTTCCCACTCACTTCTACTCATATAATAGCTTTGGCCTTGTCTTAATATGTTTCCAAACTTACACGCTTCATAATAACTTTTTGCACTATTCAAAAAGTTTTCAATGTTTAATCTAACATCATTAATAAATTTGTCTAATGAATTTTTAAACTTTGCTAAGTTATCTTCAATATATTCAACATCTTCTCTACTTCCAGAAACACTAATTTCTCCTACATTATATTTCAACACAATATAAGTGTTAGTAACATTTCTTAATTGACTATTTACTTCTCCAAACAAATTAGAATATCTTTTTAAGCTATCTGAATTTAGTAAATAAGGAATTTCATCTATTAAGCCAATGATAGATTTGTCCCCATATAAACTATCTCCCTCTTTTGTATCTTTCATTAAGATATATTCCTTTGTTTCTTCAATTACTTCTAAGGTAATTTTTTGATTAAAACCTTTTAATATAGGTTTTACTTCCCACAAAGAAACTACAAAGATTAATTCTTTTTCAAAAGTATTTCTATCTTCTTCTTTAATAGGTACGCATATTTTAGTACCTGTTTGTTCTTGTGTTACTTCACTTCCTAACAATAACATTCTTGAAACTTCCGACTTTCCATTACTTGAAATTACGGCTTGATATTCATATTTTGTTCTAACTCCTTTTTCTTCAACAATAGTAATAATAACAAACTCATTAGAGTATGCAAAGGGCGTTTTTGCGCCAATACCAAAACCACCAGTATATTCGTCTGTATCTCTTTTTGTTGAGCCACCATATTTTAAGAATATATTATCCATTCTTTCGGGACTAATACCAATACCATTATCTTGAAATGTAATATACATTTCTTCATCAGAAATTAAACTTCCTAAGCTATTTGTTATTTCTACTACGACTGGCACTTCTGACCTACCTGCCTCTCTATTTGCGTCTCTTGAATTTGATACAACTTCTCTACAAACGGCTGCGATTTTATTCTTATACATTTTGTCTCTCAACAACTTAATAATCATTGTATCATTTGTATCTACGCTGAAAGTTTTACTTTCAACTCCTAAACTTTCATACTTTTTTTCTTCCGTTTTTAATTTCATTTTTTATGTTTTATTTTATGTTATATTAATAGTATTGAGAATAATTTTAATTCGTTACAATTTCGCCAAAATAAATTAAATTTTCTTTGTTTTTTATTTGGGGAGAACTTAAATTTATATTGCCACCTACTTTGATATTGTTTCCAAAACTAACTTTCTTATCTGCTTTTACGATTAAATTTCCACCTACTAACATATCTCCCTCAAACTCAACTTCACGACAAGTCAAACTTAAATTTGAATAGAATTTAGTGTTTTTAGGTATTTTTACTTTATCATTTAAAGTTATTTCAAGTATTTTCAAGTGAGAAGAATTTTCTTCAAAAGCATTTAAACCTACTTCTAACTTAAAATCAAAAGGGAGAAATGTAGAATTGAATTTATTTATATCTGAAATAATTTGAAAGCTATTTTTTACACTATCAAAAAAAGTGTGGTCTGTAACTCCCTCAAAATTATATTTCTTTAATAATTTAACAAAGTATTGCGTATATTCTACATTAGGAACTCCATTTGCACTTCCTTTAAATTCAAATATTTTTCCTATTTTATCATCTTTAACTTTTGCTTCAAGTGTTAAGTGTGGTCTATTAAACTTATCTCTTAAAGAAAAAGCTACACTATTTCCACTTGAAACTCTTTGATTATGAGACGAATTTCCAATACAATGTCCCATAGCACTTCCTTCTTCTTTACAATCTTGTTTAGTTAGTAATTGTACCCATTTGTAATCTCCACAATTTATTACAACATTTTTATTTTTTAGAGAATTGCTATTAGGAACAAACAAACTATCTTGAAATTTCCTTGCCTCTTTTAAGGCGTTATCAAAAGTAAATTCATTTAAGTTTATATTTTGTACTTCTTTTTTCCAATCTAAAATTAAATCAATATCATTTTGCCTACTTAATAATGTGGGTTTTTTAATTACTTGATTTCCTAACCAAATACAATACTTCTTACTTTTTTCATAACATAATGAAGCCATTTCTTTTGATAAACCTATTTTGTTTATCAATATATTCATTCGTTTGTCTGTGTATAAATTCTCTTTCATAGTATTTGTATTGTAAATAAATTTAATATGTTACAAAAAGTTTATGTTTTTTTAATTAAAATTATTCATGGTATATATATTGATTATATAATTAATACGTTACAAAATTCTTCCCGCAAGATTTGCGTACCTGCGGGTAATCCGGGAACTCAAAATCTAAATAAAGGTATACGAAAATAATAACGTATTTTCTGAAAAATAATTACAAATTTTTCCGAAAATATCTAAGAAATATCGTATACCTTATATCTAAAAAATCATATGCCAGCACGGCGAGCTGGCTTCCTGGTCCCACAAAAAACACTTCACAAAAAAAGGGTCAACAAATTAATGTTAACCCTCAACATAAAATCACGAATCTACGTGAAATAAAACATAACCTTTTTACATGTTCATTATATAATTTAAAAGCTTTTTGTCTTTTTCAATCTTTTTCTCTGGCAACTCTTTCAAGTTTGTATTATATATACCATAGTTTAAAGCATTGTATAAAGTGAACAAGTTTTTATTACAACCAGGATTTGTAACTAATTCACCATGTTCATTAATATACTCCAACCCAGCAGAAACTTCTAAATCATATCTTTCCTCTGCAGAAGCTATTATCTTTTTTGATAAACCAACTTTTTCACCAATAGAACTTATTTTTCTTTTAGTTACTTTTGTTTTAGATAACTCTTCAAACTTATCGATATCATTATCGCAATTATCTATGAAAGCTTTTGCTTCACGAAGAATGTTTATTATTCTATCTTGAGTATCATACTTATTAGAGTCATCAGAAGCAGAGTGTTTGAAAGAGTTTTTTCTAACCTCTCCCTCTGGTCGAGTTAAACCATTAGAACATATAAGTCTATAGAATCCCATTTCATGTCTCATAATAGTTCCTCCATCATAAGAATTCCAAATACTTATTTTTGGAAATATACCCTTAACATCACCTGAATCTTTTCTATGATTAATTATGTAATCAACATAAAATTTTGAATTGTTGATAACTTTGACAGTTCTATTAAATTTTATATTCTTTTCATTAAAGTATTCTTCTATAGGTTGTAGTATAGTTTTGTTTTGTACTAAGCTATATCTACTCGAACAAAAATTTAGTATTTTATTATTCTCATCAATAATAGCATGGTCAAATCCTGGAGGGAATTTGTGTTTAGGGAGAATAGTTGATAGTTTTACTTTTTTTACTTTTTTAAATAATTCTTTATCACCTACAAACATGATTTATTTTTTTATTAAGTTAAACAATGTATTTACAAAATTATTCATATCTTCTTTATTTGCACTTCTTTCAAATGTATCAGAAGGGGAATGGCATAATCCCCAAGTGCCGCAATAACCTCTCGACTTTACTTCTTCCATCTCTGAAAGGGGGAGAGTTCCTATACAACAAGCTGGCAATCCCATTCTTTTTGCGTTTACACTTTCGTTGTATGGTGTTCTAACTGTTTCAAGAACTTTATCTCCTATACTATTTTTTAAATTTGTATACATTAAAGATTCATTGTCAGTACCAGTAATCCAATACTCATCTCCACAGGCAGTAAGCTCTAAGGCATACATATTAGATACGGTTCCATATTTTTCGTCTTGTATCTCTTGAATTAATTTATTCATACCTCTACCACCTATTTCTTCACAATCTGTAAAAGCAATAACCACATTTTGATTAAGTTCTTCTTTTGGAATTTTATTTAATAACGTACATAGGTGAATAAGATTACAAACAGAAGCGGTATTGTCTTGACAGTTTTCTGAGTTAGGATTAGCAATATCGTGATGCGCACTAAATATAGTAGTGTAAGCATTTTCATTCCAAGAATTAAATCTAACAATCACATTTGCCAACTTATTACCATCAGCTTCACAATTTTTATTCAAAGCATCTAAAGGAACAAACTCATAAGATACACCTTGTGAAGCAAGAGTATTCATTATATATTGAAGCCTGGGTGTTATAGGATTAATATATCCTTTTCCTGAATGAGACTCATTTCTTACGTTTTTACACATTTCATACAAATAGTCATAGCCAGTATATTCAGATATTAATTCTGGCTTCTCATAACTATTTTTTGTGTCAACTTCCATAGTATCCATAATTTTTAATTTAAAACACAAATTTAATTAAAAAATTTAATTAAAAAAATGTTGTATCTATATTATTTAAAATAAACGAAATACGTTACAAATTAAATCAAATATTAAAACATGTTGTTTTTCGATTCTTTTCACCTGTTTGCCGCTACTGTTGCTGCTGCTGCTGCTTCCAAGCCCTGGGCTTTAATCCAGTCTGATTTTTGAATTTCAAAGGTATACGAAAAAAAAGTAATATTTTCGGAAACTTAATAAAATGATTAAAATAAATCAATAATATCATAAAATTTTAGATTTTTTCCGAAAATATTATAGAATTATCGTATACCCACTAATCTAAAAATATGGTCAACAGGTGATTCCCGGGCCGCTGCTTCCAGTCCAGGGCTCCCAGTAATTTTTTTCAAATAATTTTATTTTTTTATGGGTTTTAGTTTTTTATTAAATAATTATTATTGAACGAAGTGGGTACGTTATAAAATAAGCACCACTAAACTTATACCACCTAATAAAGTTGGAAGGTATTTGGAACGAGTAAAATAAATCTTGGTATAAGTCTCGGCTGTATCTTTCAGTTAGTTTGTCATTGCCCACAACAGCCATATAGAAAATCAAGTACAACAATCATAAATTTTAACTAACTTAGGGGTGGGCTTACTAACAAAAAAAGCGACCTTTAAAGTCGCTTTTTATAATCGTTTACTTTGTTGTAAGTGTTTTGTTTTATTCTTCTAATTTAATAATATCCTCAAAATCAACCCATTCTTCCCTCAACTCATGTTCATCACCAATATCTATGTAACAACCATCTTGCATTACACGAGTAACAGTTCCAAAATACTTTAGCGTTGTTAATTTTGTTCCTTTCTTAATATTTTTTATTTTTATATCTACTAAAAACTTCATATTTTTATTTTTTAATTTAATGAAAAATTCTCCCCAGCATCTAAATTTAAAATCGCCATACACATTCCAACTGTTTGAGCGTTTTTAATATAAGTTTCTACCAAAATTTGCATTTCTTCTTCGTGTATTTCCATTAATATATTTTGAGAATCGGGGGGAGAATCAGCAACTAATTTTTTTAACTTATGTATCTCTTTGCTTAATTTCAAATTTTCTTCACACGATTTGATAAAATCTCTTTGAATTTTTTTTACTATCTTTTCTTCATTCTTCATATTAATAGTATTGTATTATTTTTTAATATGTTACAATTTATTAATTAAACTGCACAAGGATTATCTTATGTATCATCTTCACTCTCTTCTCCCCAGACTAATTTTTTTCCATTATCATCAACGCACTTACAATGACCTTCTGTTGTGTATTCAGTTTCACATTCCCAACAATCGCCATACCATTCACGAGTTTCATCTTTGATTAATGTGGCTTTATCAATTTCTAAAACCCCTTTGAAACCAACACCCGATTCTTCATATTCTAATTTAAAATCTAAATTTGGGTAATCTTGTGCTACTTTATATAACCATTGAACAGGTGGAGACCACGCACTATCAAAAGTAATATGAATAAAATCATCATCACTTGTTGCTATATCTATATCAACATCCCATTTAGTGCCCCAGTAATTAACTCTAAAATTCCACCAACTGGGCATAATTCTTTCACTTTCATTTGTTGCCAATGAGCCTTTTATTTCTTCATAGTTAGGTTCGGGATAAAATTTGGCTAACATACCTAATTCTTCTTTAAGTTCAGCATTTCCTTTTTCATTTATAGTATAACCTAAAACATCTACCATAAACTTTTTAGGTTCAAGTTTGTTATATTTCAAATATGTATTTAAGTTCTCTCTTGCGAAACCTGACTCTTTTTGTTTTAATAGATATTCTTTTTTTCTTTTTGAAAAATCTTTTTTTAGAATTGTATCTTTAATAGGGTTATCGTTTAATACTTTTTTGAATTTAGAGATATGTTTTTTATCCCCAGATATTTCTAATGAATTCCAACACCAATTAGGCATAGCATTTATATTTTGTGATTATGTTAATAGTATTGTAAATATATTTAATATGTTACAAAATTTTCATCTTTGTTTTGGTTTAGGTAAACAATCCCAACAATATCCACCAATAATTTCAGTAGGTATTTGTTTGCAATCTTTACACTTAATTACATATCTTTCTTTACCAAATATCTTTGCCCAAAATCTTTGCATTGGGTCTAAGAATCCTACATCTTCTGCACTTTTAAAGTATCTTGCTCTCATCTTTATTTTGTTTTAATAATGTATTGCTTGTAAGCCAACTAATAATAGCTACCCACAATAAAATACATGCCCATTTAAGTATTATCATCTTTGTTTTGGTTTAATTATGCTTTTGGTTTAATTTTTTCATTTGGATTTGGATTTCTATTTGGTATACCCCTTCTTCTTGTAGGAGTAGTAGTTGTCTTTTCTTTCTCTTTTGGTGTTGTCGTTGTTGTGTTCATAATTCTTTTATTATATTAATAGTATTGTAAGTATTTTTAATTCGTTACAAAACAAAAATATAATTTAAGTTAAATAATAATATGCTGCATACCGGGTCATAACCGGGACCCCATTTTATTCCTGCCAACTTTAAATTATTGATTATCAGCTATTTACAAATTTCTTTTTGCAGCTGCTTCCCGGGCCTGGCCTGGACGGTAAATCCTAGTCATTTTTTGATTTGATTGGTATACGAAAAAAACAGAGTATTTTCGGAAAGTGAATATATTTTCTACCTTTTTTCAATATATAATTTAATTTTTGTCTTTTTTCCGAAAATATTATATAAATATCGTATACCTAATATCTCAATATTTTTAGGATGGCTGGCAGGAAGCGGCCCTGGAAGCGGCATGATATAAATAATAGTTAATTGGAATTTGAAAAAAAACTTAATATATATTAATATTATTTTAAAATAGTATCAAATGGAAAGAGTAAAAGTAATAAATCTACAGATAGAAGATTATTATGGAAATGCATTAGATAATTTATATTTTGATGAACCCATAGAAGTAGACCCTAACGAAATAAATTTAAGGGTAGATGGGTTTTCTTATGTAGAAAAAGAATTAGAAGAAGGGGGTTATCTAATTAGGGTTCAATTTGAACACGAATCATTAAATGGATTGGAAGAAATGGATGTTATACACAATCAATTTATGGAATTTATAATTGAAGGTGCTGAAGGGTTTTTAAGTGAAGAGGGAGAAATTTCTGAACAATTAGTTGCTTGTTTAGAAATGTTAGTTTAAATTAAATTAATTTATGCCCTTCAAATCTGCCAAAGTTTATGGCAATTTGTTGATTAGGTTTTAAAACTATTAATTTATTATCTCTTGTTTTAAATTGTACATCATTGTTGGAAATGTTTTTCCAAAAAGTCCAATCAGAAAAGAATTTTTTAAAATAGTTGTCATTTGACATTTCTATAATGCCATTTTCAACATAATCTTTAATTTTAGAGGGATAAAATAATTGAGTATCATAATTGAAGTTATCTTCGTTAAACTTTACTAACTCTTTTTTAAAAGATTTTAAACAATTTACGTTTAGCAAGCAATTCATCATATCCTCTCCCTTGCCACCGTTTAAATACATATCTCCGTTAAACTCTTGGGTTTCCATTATGTATCTATTGTTTATTAAATAAGCTGTTCCTCTTGTCATAATAATAGTATTGACAATTTTTAAAATACGTTACAAAAAAAAGACAAATTTTTGTTGTCTTATTTTTTATCTACTTCTTTTATTATTAAATCTGCTGCTTTTAGGAAAGTTTCTCGATTATAGGAAATATCCCCAGTCATTTCTACTATTTGAAATGAAAGCTCTCCCTTATGAAAATATATGTCTTTTAATAGTAAGTTTGCAATTGTTTTTCTTTCTCCTTTGCCTTCTCTAAATAAATATGACATGTAAGCAATAGGCAATTCTGTTATTATCTTATCTTGTCTCATAGATTGTTTTTTATTATTTATCTATATATTAATAAAAGATAAATCATTTAACATACTACTAAAGAAACTATCTTTTAAAAAGGTTCTTCCACCTAATTTTATCTTTTCATTTTGAAGAAAGTTTATTTGTTCATTTAAAAATTGTTTTAACTTCAACTCTTCTTCTGATAACTCTTTTTTATTGGATAAATCATATCTTTTACAAAGAAGAATATCTAAAGTTTGATTAATCGTGGGGATTTTATTTAACTTCTCCCCATTTTCAAAATTACTTATTAGACTTTCCGAAATAGTTTTCATAGCTTCATAGTGTTTATAAATATATTATTTTTTTCATTTTGCTACATGTCTTAATTTATAAGATACTTCAAACCCGTTGAAATATGCTCCAAACTCTGTATCTGTTATTGTGCCAATTTTGATACATTCTTTAACTTCGTTGTCCTCTAAATATTGTCTTATAGTTTCGTTAAGAGAATATCCTAAACCTTTTACTTCTCCAATAGTTTTCTTTTCAAACTCAACAGAATTAGAGGTTATATTTAAAGATGTATGGTGATTATATTTAACGCTACCACTTATGTTTAATAAGTTGCCCATTTTATGCTCATTCTTAAAATCAATTAGTATTTGCCCTATTTCTTCTAAATGTTTTTCCATAATTAATCGTAACAGTTTTCCCAATTAATAGTTCCATCTTTTTCTATAAGACCATTTTCAATAAGTTGACTTGCGTTTCTACCAAACCAACCTTGCAAACTCCAACACATACCTGTCTTAATAAGACAAGCCCAGCCCTCTAATTGTTGTTCAACAGTTGCGTTTTCTCCTTCGCAAAAACCTTCAGAATAAGCTGTTGCCAAATAAGGTGTCCATTCAATATTAGTTTTTTGATTAGGTAATTTAATTATTGTATCTGACATAATTTTTATTTTATATTAATTATATTGTTTTTAATTAAAAAACGTTACATAATTGTATTGTTTATTTTATCACTTAATCATCTTTGTTTTACATCCCCGTCCCAGTTGCCTCCATAGCCATACATTAAAATAAAGGTATACGAAAAAAGTAAATTATTTTCAGAAAAATAATTAGAAACTTTTCCGAAAATATCCTGGATTTATCGTATACCTAATGATTATAATTTTAGCTCGCTTCTCCTTCCTGCTGTCCCTGAACATCTTCTTCTGTAAAGTTTTGGGCACAAAAAAAGGCAATCATTCCTGACTGCCTTTCCTGTTTCTACATTTGAATAGGATTTACAACCCTAACTTCAACCTACCATTCTACTTTCTAAATAATATATTTCTCTTTCTAATTCTTTCCTTTTTTCATTAGATGCTTTTTGAATAAAATCGTTGTACGCTTTTTTTAATTTTGGGATACTTTTTTCAATGAAATCAGCAACTTTATGATTTGATAATCTATCGGGGTCGTTTTCACATTCCCAAGCTTCATTATGAATCATTCCACTTCTCATTCCGTCAACGATACATTTAATAACTTCTTCATCATAAAATGCGTGTCTAACATTACAGGTAGAAGTTCCTTTTGCAAAACCGAATTTATTACAAATTTCATCAAATGCCTCTTCTTCAGTTTCTGCTTTTTCAATTCTTTTAGACAAATTCCACAAAGCACTTCCACCTGCATATTTAGAATGACTATGATAATATTCATGTTCATCACGAAACTCTTTACCACAAGTGTCGCACCAATATTCTTTTGTTATTCTACTTCCCATAACACTTTATGTTTAGATTTTCTTGAATATGCTTTTTTATTCTTGTGAACTTTTGTTTTGTATGGTGTAATACCAAATTCAATATCTGCCTCTCTACGTGCCTTTCTATCAATCTTTCTTTTTGTTTCTTCTGAAAGTTTGAATTTGTTAAACATATTGCTTTTACTTCTTGCCATTTTTAATTTGTTTTTATATTATATTGTAATTAATTAAGATACGTTACATTTTTTTAAAAAAAGAGGACTGGTCAACCACTCGCATCCCACCGATTTGTTATTGTTCTTGCCGTTAGTCCAAACGATTACTTTGGGTGTTTCGGGGTTTCAGGTTTGTATGCTTTACTATAAACCCTTTTTCTTTACAACATACCTAACTGCGTACTCATAATCTCCTACCCTCAACAAAATACAACTCACTCGCCTAAGCCTTGTCCGTTGTGTCCTCCCTTAATTTAAACTTGCTATCATTAACTCTTTCTTTTTTGTCCACAAAAATCTAAGTCTATTAACTTTATTCAAGTTATTATTACAGACATCATATTTAGGTGTTCCGTTGCTATAAAGCAATTCCTTTTCTAATGATAATAATTCTTTCTTTTCTGATTTGTCTAAATTATATAACATAAATTCCTTTTTTAATAGTATTGTAAAAGATTTAATTATGTTACAAATAAACAAAAAACTGCCACTAACAGGTGATAAATAAATAAAACGCGGGACCCCAGAAGACTGCTTCAAGTTTAACTTATTGATTTTCAGCATTTTACAAAGTGAAATATAAGACCCGGCTTCACCTGTCAGGACGCCGTCTGGGAATCGCATTTTTTGTATTATACGGTATACGAAATAAATATATTATTTTCAGAAAAATGATTAAAAACTTTTCCGAAAATATCCTAGAAATATCGTATACCTTTCTTTATGTAAGTTGGCTTCTTCAGTGAATCAGGATGCTTCTCCCTTGATTTGTTTGCAAAAAAAAAGGACAACTATAAAGTTGTCCTTAATTACAATTTGTTTTACTTTTACAATTTTAATTCTGGGTATTCTATTGGTAGTGTTATTCTATATAAAACTCTAAACACATCTTTGTCTAATGGTAAACTTTCGTGTATAAATTGAGAGTTTCCGTAATAAACTTTGTTTGGTTTTAACATAAACCCCTCTCCCAAATCTATATGAGAACAATCTCCACCCTCTTTTGCTTTTTCGTTATATACTCCATTCCAACCCATACAAGCAGAGTAGTTTGAAGCAATCAACATACCACCATTTTTGTTTTCGTAAGATAATTTATGTTCTTCACTTGTTAGGGAGAATCCATTTTCCCCAACTTTCCAACCATTAGTTCCAGTTCCTCCACCCCAAGAAGATAAGCCTTGAATAAAGTTCCCATCAATATGTGGCGCACCTCGTCTTAAAGTTTTTGCTTTTTTTACAAACTTTCCATGAACAGTTAAAAAAGCAGTTCCCATTTTGTTAGGTAGGTTTTTTACCATTTGTTCAACTGTTTCTCTAAATTCAATAGGTAAACTTGAAATGTCATTTAGATTAAAAGGCAACATTGATAACTCTCCTTTGTAGTAAGGTATTTGAATTGCATTTAATTCTTTTGAAATACTATTAATCATCTTTTTATTTTTAATTAATATAATTTTTATTTTTAAAATACTTTTCTTTTATGTAGTTTTCGTAGTAATTTACTTTGTTTCCATTAACGAAAAGCCAACCTACATTAATTTCAAACCACCTATTAAATTTGTAAAATATAGTTTTCATTTTCAAAATTTATTAATAATGTTTTCAGCTTTGTTTCTAACCATTGATTGAGAATATTCTAAATCATGTTGAGTTGCCATGTGTTGTGTTCCACTAAATTTGTTTTGAGAATATATGGTTACAACCTTATGAGAGCCTACGGGTACAAAACCCTCTGATATATGCTCTTGTATTTTCTTCTCTAAAATTCTTGGACTTGTTGCAGTCAATATTACTTGTTCCATAATATTATATATTGTTATTTTTTACAATATGTTACAATTTTTTAGGATATTTTTTTAATTCTTACACATTTTCCATAGTTGTTAAACATAACTTCTTGTTGTTTTCCGCAAACACATTCTTGAAACCAAATCTCACCTTTTTTATTTGAATGTGGTATATCAACAGTTTTCATTTTACATTTATGAAAAACACTTTTTACAAAATCAAAGTTAAATAAATTGTTATTCATGTTTTGTTTATCTTCTTATTAGCACCATCTGTAAAGCTGGGGACAAAACCTCCAAAGTCACTTTACAAATGGTCACGAGATAATTAAAGTCTATTTCTTCTGTTTTTACCCATCAAGCTCTTTCACTCTTTTGGTTATAATTATCTCTTGTTGCCAACTCCTCAGTGTATTCATATATCAAAATATGTCAACCCTCTGGCAGTGTTACATCAAAGCAACATAACCTCTAGGGTTAAATCCCTCTCAAATGGCATTTCAAGGGTACACTGGATAAGCTTATATGTGTTGATGCCTCACCTTCCACCAATAGCATCTATGTTTTTAATGTGCCACACAATTTCACTTATCTTTCTTTAGTGATTAAATAGGCAGACAGTACATTCCATATCTTCCACCGAGCCTTATCTGCGCTTGACTATTGGTCATAATTCTAGTTCAAGTTCCTATTTAATCACAAGGTTTCAAGGTTTAACCTAACATTATTTTCCATAATACTCTTCCATGTTTTCTATTAATTCTTCCATGTTTTCATTAAACAATTCCATATCTTGAATCCAAGAGTTTGCAATTTCTTTTGTATACTCTACTATTTGTTCTTCTGTAAACCCCGCCCCTTTTAATTGACGTACATAATCTTCTGTTAATTCAATTTCTATTTTCATATTTGTTTTGATTTATTTACTTATCTCATTGTTTATATTGATAAAAAATAAAAATCGTTACAAAATATAAATTATTTTTATAATTAAAGAACCCGCGTTTTCTCCAGCTCAGCGGGCTGGATGGTAGTTTGTTATATAGTTAAAGGTATACGAAAAAAGGGAGAGATTTTCAGAAAAATAATCAAAAACTTTTCCGAAAATATCCTGGATTTATCGTATACCTTAATTTACAAAACAACTCTCCCTTCAGGGTTCAGATGCTAACTGTAGTATTCTTTTTGTCGTTTCATGAAAACAAAAAAGGGCAACCTTTAAAGTTGCCCTATTCTTAAAAATGTATTTTGCTATAATTAATCTAACTCGATTGTATCGCCATTTAGTTTGATAGTTCCTACACTTGTAATAATGTAGTTTCTATATTTACTTGACTTCATAGATTTCTTAATAAAATCTTTCGCCTTAGTTTTTGCTCTTTTGTTTGTTGTAGGATATTCGCCCTCAACCAAAATAGTTTTACGAACTTCTTTTGCAAAAATATGTAATTGTTGTTTTTCAATGTTATACTTTATATTTTTAGCGATTTGAATATAAGCATTTTTTTGCCCTTCACTTCTATTTGAGTGTTTTTCTTTGTCCGTTTTGTTCATTGTATCATCATTGATACCCAAACTCATTTTTACTGACTTCATTAATTCTGCTTGTGCAGTAATAAAAGTTGCTTTATCGTAGTTGTCGCTTTCAACATATTCTACATTGGGGATAATTTCTAAATCCTTTTTTAAAGCATTTTCGTAAATTGTGTTGATTTGAATTAAGCGTTTTGCTGTCTCGCCAAATTTGTTTGTGTAAGTAAATGATACAAATTTCGCACCTTTTGAATTGTTAAATTCATTCATAAAATTTCTGATATTCATAACTTTGCATTTTTTAAGTTAAACATTATTTCTGATATTATTGATATTGAGAATAATTTAATTCCGTTACAAAACTTTGAAATAAATTTTCCTGTCAAGACGCCGTCTCCGGGAGGCGTACAGGATAGACATTGCCAACATAAGGTATACGAAAAAAGTATAACATTTTCGGAAAAATAAATAAAAACTTTTCCGAAAATATCCTAGAAATATCGTATACCTTTATTTTTGTAAGTTGGCTTCTCCCGTAAACCCGGATGCTTCTCCTCATCGCTTAGACAAACAAAAAAAGAGCAACCATTTCTGATTGCTCTTATCACACTTATATTCTTTACTTATAATTTATTTGGTAACTCAAATTAGTTTAAAGGTTTTCTTCAATCCATTTGTCAAATAAATTTTCAGTATGGTTTAAACCAAAACCAACTTTAGCTACATATTTAGCAAATGAAAGCATCTCTTCTCTACTATACATCTTCTCCTCAACAGGATGAATGATAATAGAGTTGTTGGGGTTTAGTTTTGGTATTACTTCTATTACTTCATCCATCATACGTTTATAACCTTTTAAACTATTTTGGATAAACTTTTCTTCATACTCAACCAACACCTCATCAATACCACCTGCTTTACAGTATTCTTCTATAAAGGATTGAGGAATTTTAGCTACTCCATCAGTTATTAACTTAGAGTCAGTAGTTGCTATGATTTTTCTGATTTCGGGATATGGACCAAATTCTTTAAAGGCTTTACTGTTCTCAGAATTGGCTTGATATACTTTGGCTGTAGGATGTCCACTTGACCCTGTATTTATAAACCAATCATCTTCCTTAATCTCTTCATCTGTTGTGATGTAGAGGTGTTGGGGTATAGTTTCTTTTAAACCATGTTTTTTACCCATTTCTCTTCCTACTCCACCTGTTGAAAATATCTTACCATTTATAGATAATATATAACTCTTATCAGTAGGCAACATATGTACCTTTGCTTTAATTGCTTTCATCTTTGTTTTGGTTTAAATATTTTCTTCAAAAGGTGGAACTGAAATTGGATAAGAAACACAATTAGAAACATCAACTTTAATTAACTTCCAGTCAAGTATTTTAAAATCACCATATCCCATATCCTCTACTGCTGATTGAATTTCATAGGTACTTTCTAGTTTAAGCAAAAGATATTTATATTGCCCCATTGCACCTTGCGTTTTAACATGAACTAATTGATTTGGTTTAATATCCATTTGATTTAATTTTTACAAGTCCTTTGGTTTTCCAATACCATCAAAATTCCAATTACCTTTCATAAGTTCTTCCCTCTCCCTTTCAACTGCTTTTTTGTAATCGGGGTGTTTTCTTTCAGTTGCTTTACAAGACATACAGATTACGTCTACATTAAACATAGACATTGTTGTAGTTCTAACTTCTTCTTTACACCTATCACATTTATTCATATTAATAGTATTGACAACAATTAAAATATGTTACAATTTATTGATTTTTTTTGTAAGAATCTAATTCTTTATAATTTAAGATTCCAAGTCTTGCGGGTATTACTACTGAAAAATTACATTCATCACAACACCTACCACCATTTACAGGCTCTGCATTATTTCCTCCTTGATAAGGAACTTCTGGGTGTCCATCTCTATAAACAACCATTCCTTTAATTTCTTCATTACAAATACTACAATTCATCTTTGTTTTGGTTTATGCTAATGTTATTGTAAATAATTTTAATACGTTACAAAAATTAACCCCACTTAAACTCTACCTTTCGGCTTGTAGGCGTGGATTGTTATCTAATGATTGACGCCTCGTTGTTCGGTCTTTAAACCTATTTAAGAGCAGACAATAGGGGGGTTCGAACCCCCAACCTCCAAACCATACCCCTCAAGTTCTCAACTCCTCAAGTGCTATCTTAACAAAGCGATATCAACTCTTTATTAGTCAAGCAAGTATAGTTTGACGCTCTACCAATTGAGCTATACTGCCATTTTTGTTAGTGGAAGAGGATAGAATCGAACTACCGACACATCGCTGTTCAGACGATTGCTCTACCAACTGAGCTACTCTTCCATATCTGTTCTGATATTAATAGTATTGAATATAATTTTAATGCGTTACAAATAAAGTGATTAATTTAAAAAAAAAGTGGGTAATTTTTACCCAGTTTCTTCAGGATGGTTAATCCGACCAAATTAGATTACTTGTTTAGGTATACGAAATAAATATATTACTTTCCGAAAAATAAATAAAAACTTTTCCGAAAATATCCTGGAAATATCGTATACCTATATATATTATTTAAACTCTCCCCCCGTGAGCTGTAGAAGCGATACTCTATTATCTCCGCCAAGAAAGTGTGTGCAAAAAAAAAAGACAACCCTAAAGTTGTCTTTCTTTGTTTTGCGTATTTGTTAAATCATTTAATCTCCGCTATATTACGATACCATGATAAAAAAGGAACTCTCCAGCCATACAACTTTACTTTGTAAGTCTCTCCCTCTTTTAGTTTGGCTTGAAAGTCAGAACTATTATATTTACCATATAAAAATAAGTCTGAATTTTCTAACACTTCTCCCTCTTCTGTATATATTAAATAAGTGGAACTATGTTCAGAATGAACTACCTCTTTTTCTGCAACTGTAATTGTAGTTTCCTCTCCCGTTTGATAATAAAGTATAGGTTCTACTATAAGTATTCCTATGAAAAAAAGAATAGTTATGCCTAATAAAAATTTTAAAATAATTCTTGGATTCATAATTTATATATTAGTTTATATGTTACAAAGTTAAATAAAATTAATTTATGTGCCAATAAATTGAAAAAGATATTATACAAATTAAAAGAATAATAGTTGATAAATGAAGCCCAACAACTTTCTTTGTCCATTTATTAACTTTATCTGAAAAATAAAATTTTTCATCTAAAAACTCTTTTAATGGTGATGTAATTGCTATAATTCCTAAAACCCAATAAGGCAACAAGAATACTATATCAATGATTATAATAATTGTAAAAAGTACACAAACTACTATAATTCCTCCTATAATATATGCAAAAATTCTACTTAATTTCATGCACTCATACACTTTTTAGAGCAACAAGCACTTTGCTTACTTTCTACTTCATCTAAATAAAAAGGGTGTCGATTTGGAATTCGACTTACTAACCTTTTCTTTTTTCCTTTATGCTTTTGGCTTAATTTTTTCATTTGGATTTGGATTTCTGTTTGGAATACCTCTTCTTCTCGTTGGAGTAGTGGTTGTTCTCTCTTTTTCTTTTGGTGTTGTCGTTGTTGTGTTCATACTATATTTATTGTAAATAATTTAATTACGTTACAAAACTTTGAAATAAATTTTCCTGTAGAGACGCCGTCTCCGGGAGGCGTACAGGATATAGATTGCTAATATAAGGTATACGAAAAAAGTAGATTATTTTCCGAAAAATAATTAAAAACTTTTCCGAAAATACCCTAGAAATATCGTATACCTAATGATTATAGTTTTGGATGGCATCTCTCCTTCCTGCTGTCCCTGAACATCTTCTTCTGTAAAGTTTTGGACAAAAAAAAAGACAACCCTAAAGTTGTCTTTTTATAATTGTATTACGTTTATATTTTAATCTTCGCCAAAAACGTGAGAACCAATTTCTTCTAAAAACTCTCCGTCTTTATCAAACAAGTCTATAACAAGAAAGTTGTCAATTTCAAATTTAACTTGTGTAAAAGTTTCGTTTTCGTGTTCAAAATAAACGTATTCATATAGTTCGTCAGATTGTTTTGCTTCAACAATTTTGTCTAATGTATATTCTCTAAACTCTCCCGAATTGTAAACTGATATGCTATTGTCAGAAGTTACCTCTAATTCCCAATCTCCGTATGTAAATTTCTTAAAAATCATTTGTCTTGAAAAAGTTTTTTAATCATAAAAAATAAAACCAACATTAAAAAAGAAATAAATGCAATATCAAATAATGTCGGCATATTAATTATATTGTGATTTTTTTTAATATGTTACAAAAAAGCCCCGCTTTTACGCAGGGCTTTATGCTGAAACTTGAACTAATTAAGTAAATCTAATTAGTTAGTAAAATGTATAATTCTAATGGCATACCTACCAGTACCTAAACCTAATAAACCTACAGCAAATATATTATAAATTTTTTTAATACGTTACAATTATATTAAGCTTTATCACAAAGTCTTGGTTTTTCCCAAAACTTAACACCACTATCAAAATCTTCAAGTTTTACAGTAAAATCATCATAGTCTATATCTGTTATTTGATATACCAAACCATCACATAAAACCATTTTGCCTTTTCCAATATGACTACTCTTCAAAGCTTCTCCCTCCAAAACTTGAGAACATATTTCATCAAATTCTTGCTTATCATAATCACTCATCTCTCCCTCTTCAATAGTAGTTAATACCTCAATCATACTATCTATTGAACATTCTACTTGAACCCTTCTTAATTTTCTATGCTCTTCATCTACAACCTCCTCTTGTGTTATGTTTTGAAAGACTAATGCAGATTTTCCATAGGCAAGTCTGTGGTCTGGGAATGTTATTTCATACTTATCAGCCATCTTTAACAAAGTGCCAAGAATGTGAAAATATTTTACAGCCATATACTTTTTTTCAGTTTCTGTCATCTTGCTTTTTTGTTTCAAATTTCCAAATAACCTCTATTTCTCTACCAGTCAAAGTGTTTGGGTGTCTTGTTTTGTCGCCTACAATTAAATTGTTATTTTGAATAGTTTTAAAAAACTTATCTTCAAAAGATAATTTACTCCACCAATCCATTGCTAATTTTCTTGTTTCCATCACGCTTCGGTAAATTCATAAATAAATTTAGGACTATAATTCCCATAATAAGTATTAAAGGTATTAAATTCTAAAAACTCTACTGCAGTTTCATAATCCCAATCATTATCCCTCATTGAAATAGCTATACAAATTTCTCTACTATACAAAAAAATAGGGTTAGAACTTTCACTCATTCCAATTATAGCTTCATCTAAACCATCTAATATAATAGCGTTAGGATTTTTTTTGGTAACTTCTTTAATTATAGCTAAATAAGAATTCATATTTTTTATTTTGTTGGTTATGTTAATAGTATTGTTTTTAATTAAAAAACGTTACACAATTCTAACATTTTATTTTCACCAGAAATCCACCAGAACCGTCCCAGAATCCCGGACGTACAAATATAATTAAAGGTATACGAAATAAATATATTATTTTCAGAAAAATAATTAAAAAGTTTTCCGAAAATATCTCACAAATATCGTATACCTTATATCAATATATTGAGCTTCCATCCCAGCTCGAGGCCCGATGGTAAAATTTTTTGTTTTGGTTTAATTTGTTTTTATAAAAAAAATTTGTATATTTGTATTATTAAATTACTTCATGTACTTAATGTACTTCATAATGAATTGATTTTAATGTTAATGTTAAAAAAAAAGGGTGAAAATTAATTCACCCTTTTTTTATTGTATGAAACGCTAACCAACTTAGTTCATAACTATTGACCAAATAACAATTGCATATATTGTAAGTGTATAACTTATAATTAAAAAATTTCTCTTTTTCATAATTTTGCTTTTTTTCTAAAATAACTATAAACTTCGGGTATGTGCTTTTTGTAATAAGGTTGATTACTTTTGCACCACTCTTTTAATTCGTTACAAGTTTGAAAGGGGGTTTGCCAACTTTGATTATTCATAATCATATTAAACATTGGCTCTAATTCTTTTATAAAGTCGTTAACTGTCCAACCCTCCCAAATGTGTCTATTTTTTGTTGTCATAATTATTTGTTTCCTTTTATATTTCTTAATATCTCCCTTTGCTTTTTTTCAATATCACTTTGCCTTTTTTCAATCTCCCTTTGTTGCTTTTCAATCAACATTTCTTGCTCTTCTACTAATTCCATAGCTTTACGAAAGGCTTTTTTCCTTTCGTGAATATCCCAAATTTTCATATGAAAATAATAAATAAAAACGCTTACCAAAGCAAATATAGTAGGCGCTTCTTTTTGCATCTCCCTTGGGTAAACTCCAAAAAACGCTAATAGAACTATAATAGATAATAAATGATGTTTAAGAATTTTCATAATATAACTATTGTAAATATTTTGAAAACGTTACAATAATATTTAATTCTCTCCCCGTAAAACTAAGCCCTCCCCCCAGCTCAGGGGGCTGGATGGTAACTCACTATATAGTTAAAGGTATACGAAAAAAGTAGAATATTTTCAGAAAAAAAGAGAGTAATTAAACTCTCTTTTCTTTAATTTACGCCCACCATTAGGTATTTCCCCTACTCATCAGTAGTAACGATAGTTATGTCTAACCACCCAGTGGACTTGTGGAAGCGGAAGGATTCGAACCCCCGACACACCGCTGTTCAGACGATTGCTCTACCAACTGAGCTACACTTCCATATATGGCACTCGTAAAACCTTCTTCTTTTGAAGCAAGAAACCGATTGCCGATAGTTTCTACTATATATAACCTTATGGCTTTATTGCGTAATCAACACCACTTGCTTTCAAGGTTTTTAAGCCTAACAAGTTAATACTTCTATAACCTTTTTGTTGCATATCATATACATTCAACAAATTGTAATTTTGAGGATTGTACTTTAATTCGCCACCGTTTGTGTGAGAACTAACCCCTTTTCTACAAACCATTTTTCTGTCTAACCCATTAGATTTTTTCTCAAATACAACCGAGAAGATTTTTCCTTTTTGTGAGTTGATAATTTCTACTGCTTGATTTAATGTTACTAATTTCATAATTTTCGTTGTTAATTATTTAAACTTTATTTCCGTTATATTAATAGTATTGAATATATTTTTAATGCGTTACAAAATTCAAAAGTTTTTTTAATTTTTCTAAATATCATTTTGCCGCGGCTGCAGCTGCTTCCCGGGCCCGGGAGGTTAGACAAATTAAACTTAAAAGGTATACGAAAATAATAACGTATTTTCGGAAAAATAATTACAAACTTTTCCGAAAATAATATAAAAATATCGTATACCTTATATCAATATATTGAGCTTCCATCCCAGCCCAGGGCTCCGATGGGATTTGTATCAAACAAAAAACCTCGAGTAAAATAATACTCAAGGTTAAATTTATACAAAAAAAATGGAGGCTGTGTTCAGTTTTAAAGTGATTTTCTTCCGCTTAATGACTTACGAGAATATCCCTCTGTTACCACATATGCCTCCCTAATGTCTACTTTCACTCTTTGTGAAATGATAAAAGTTTTTTACAAAATGTTTTTTAATAAAATGTCTAAAGTTGTTTCATAATCTTCAATTTTAATGTTTATGTTTATATTAATAGTATTGTGAATAATTTTAATTCGTTACAAAGTTTTAAAAATTTTGATTAAGTTTTAGTTTGTATTTTGGATTCCAAGTGCTACAACATTTAGGACAAGAAGAATCATATTTTGGCTTTCTATGTCTTTGAATTTCAAAAGTGCAACCCTCAGTTTGACAAGATAAAGTATATTTTGATTGTACTTTATTTACTTTACTTCCATCATAAGTACGCTTTCCATCACCACCTATTGCTAACAATATTAATTTCCAATTAGTTCCATGCCCTCTACCTAAACTTCTACCATAAGCATAAACACATAAAGCGTGTGCTATCTCATGTAAAATGCAGTCAGTTATTCTTGTTTTTATTTTATCTAAATTTAACTCACATAAAGGTTTTGATAAACTAATAGTTTGACGAACATAATTACAACAACCAAATCTTCTTTTTGAGTTGTCGAATTTAAAAGTATATCCTAAATCTTTAGAAGGACTAACTGAATGTTTAGTGCCGTCTATAGTGATAAACTCATAGTTTTTGTTCAATAAATCGTTTGCTAATTTTTCGACTGAATTAATGTCTACTTTCGTTGTTGTTTTGTTGGTCATAGTAATAGTATTGTAAACTTTTTTAATACGTTACAACTTTGAAATTTTGTCGGGACTGGATGTGAGTCCTGATTTCTGGATGTGGGGGTTATTCGGTGTTGTAAAGGTATACGAAAAAAGTAAATTATTTTCCGAAAAATAAATAAAAACTTTTCCGAAAATATCTTGGATTTATCGTATACCTTATTTGACCTGTTTTTCTCTCTCCCGCATCTTGGGTCCCGCGGGGAGATGAAATAAAAAAAAGGGCAACCCTTTCGGATTACCCCTTAACCAACAAACAAATATTTATATTAACAAGTTCCCATATTTCCTACAATAACTTGATTAATTTTTGTAAAAGTTTCATTAATAGTTTTCTTCTCCCTCTTACATAGTTTAATAATATCTTTGATTAGATTTTTCGCCTCTTTTGTTTTAAAATGCGTAGTTAGTTCTCCCTCTAATTCTTCAAAAGTGTTATACATAATCAAACAAGTTTAGTTAAAAGTTCTACAAAGTTGTTCATATCTTTTGAGTTTGCGTTTTCAAAAGTATCATTTTGTTTATGACACAATGCCCAAGTTGCACAATATCCATATTTTTTTACTTGTTCCATTTCGCTATCAGTTAAACTACCAATACAAACGCTATCAATACCTCTACTTCTAAAAACAACGCTATCATTAAAAGGAGTTTTTACACTTACAAATTCAGAAACAGAATTTAATTTATCAAGCAATAAACTTTCCTTAGAAAAGTTTTTGCTATCATTCCAAAAGTTCATTCCGTTTGCAGTAAGTTCTAAATTTACAATATAATCTACATTACCAAATGCACCCTCATTAATTCTTTCCGATAATCTTCTTGCACCCAACCCACCAAATTCTTCGCAGTCAGTAAATACAATGTGAACATTTTTATCAGTTGGCTTATTTTCGCTAAAATGTTTTGCAAGTGCAAGTAAATTAGAAACACTTGCAGAATTATCTTGGCAATTATCTGAATTGATATTATTTACATCATGGTGTGCTACATAAATAACTGAATTTTCAGCACCTACATTTATGCTTAATTCGATATTTAGATAGTTTAAATCTAAATCTTTTGAATATTTATCTTTGAAAATATCCAAATTTAAACCCTCATAGATACCCAAATCTAATATAGTATCTACTATAAAACTTGCTCTTGGAGTTAAAGGATTTTCGCTACCTTTAAAAGAAGATTGCAAGTTTCTAACCTTACAAAGTCCTTTTAGTATATTGTATGATAAATCTTTTTCCATATTAATTATATTGTTTTTAATTAAAAAATGTTACAAAAACTATAAACTTTTTACAAGGTGACGACCAGCAGGTGAAGGGACATCTAAGGGTTTTGCATATGTATTATAAGGTATACGAAATAAACTTATTATTTTCCGAAAAATAAATAAAAACTTTTCCGAAAATAACCCAGAAATATCGTATACCTAAAAAATATATATACCCCTTCCATCCTGAAGGTGAACCATGATGGTAACTTTTCAGCAAAAAAAAAGGCAACCACTTTGGATTGCCTTAAAAAATTATTATGTTTATAGTATTAGCTTTTTCTAAACTTCATTAATACAAAAGGTAAAACAAAAGCCAAAAGTGTAACACCCGAAAATAATAAGTCAATATGCTCACTATTTAATTGTGGTAAGAATACTGACAAACATAGTTTAATACCTAAAACCCCTATAACTAAAAATGCTATTCTTTCAAGATTTGGAACTTTATTTAACAAGTTTATCAATTTAATTGTAGCAAACCTTATAGCTAATATACCCACAAATACACCTATACATATCAATAAATAATTGTCTGTAAAAGCAACCGCACTAAATATATTGTCAATACTAAAAACTATATCAACAAATTCTATCATTACAACTGTTGACCAAAATTGATTTAAAAAAGGTATTTTAAACTTCTTTGCTTGTGGATTGTCTGATTTTAATAAGGAACTTATACATAAATATATCAAATACGCTCCCCCCAATAACTTTAACCACTCTAATTGAATTAAATAAACTGCAAACAATAATGCTAAACCCCTAAATACATATGCCCCAAAAATTCCATAAGTTAAAGCTTTTTTATGTTGTTTTTTAGGTAAGTCATTAACCATTGTAGATAAAACGGCTGCATTATCTATACTTAAAACTATCTCTAGTAAAACTAAATTTAAAATGATTATTATTCCCGAAAGCATATTGTTTGTTGTTTGTTATTATATGTATTGTAAAATTTACATATACGTTACAAATTTAAAAATATTCTCTCCCCGCAAAACTGAGCCCTCTCCCCCCAGCTCAGCGGGCTGGATGGTAACTCACTATATAGTTAAAGGTATACGAAAAAAGGGAGACATTTTCCGAAAAATAAATAAAAACTTTTCCGAAAATATATTAGAAATATCGTATACCTTATTTGGCTCAACAATCTCTCCCTCCCGCATCTTGGGTCCCGCGGGAATATATAACAAAAAAAAGCAACCCTTTCGAGTTGCTTTTTAATTTAACCAAACCTAAACCTTATGCTATTTCCAATGTATCGCCGTTTAACTTTATAGTTTCAATGCTTGATACAATGTAAGTTCTGTATTTGCTTGACTTCATTGATTTTTTGATGAAATCTTTTGCTTTTGTTTTTGCTCTCTTATTAGTTGTAGGATAAACCCCCTCTGTAATAATTGTTTTTCTAACTTCTTTTGCGAAAATATGTAGTTGTTGAGTTTCAGTATTGTACTTCATATTTGGTGCAATTTTGATGTAAGCGTTTTTTTGCCCCTCACTTCTGTTTTTGTGCTTTTGCTTATCATCTTTGTTCATTGTATCATCATTGATACCTAAACTCATTTTCGCAGACTTCAACAATTCAGCTTGTGCAGTGATAAAAGTTGCTCTATCGTATTGGTCGTTTTGCACGTATTCTACATTTGGGATAATTTCCAAATCTTTTGTTAGTGCGTTTTCGTAAATTGTGTTGATTTGAATTAATCTTTTTGCAGTTTCGCCAAACTTATTTGTGTAAGTGAATGAAACGAATTGGCTTTTTCCTACTAAACTTTTTAAGTGTGCAATTAATCTTTGAATTTTCATAATACTAATTTTTGCTTTGTTAAAATTAAACTTTGTTTCTGTTATATTAATAGTATTGATAATATTTTAATTGCGTTACAAAAATTAAAAAAAATTTTTACCCCTGTAAGAACCCGCTTCTCCTGTCTTCATCTGGCCATCAACAACAATATAAAGGTATACGAAATAAACTTATTATTTTCCGAAAAATAAATAAAAACTTTTCCGAAAATATATTAGAAATATCGTATACCTAATTATACCTTTTATTTCTGGGCGGATTAAAATCCTGATGGGGGTTCTACATCTTCTTCTGTAAAGTTTTGAGCAAAAAAAAAAGGACAACCCTAAAGTTGTCCTTTCTAATCTCGGTCAATCAATGTTAGTGATTACCTATTCCATACATACCCTCGTCATTTCCGATATCACTTACTTCTTCTTTGATTGTTTTATAAGCTTCACGACCAATATCAAAGATTACGAGTGCTAAAAAAATTATTACAATTAACATAACTCAATTTTAAATGAATAATCAGACTCTTCAAGTATTGAGTTTACTTTGTCCTCAATTACGCTTGTTGTTTCTTTGTCTTCAATGATTGTATATTTGTGAGAAACCAAACTCAAAGAACTCAAAATCATTTTTTCAAGAGATTCTTTTGTAACTCTATCATTTCTATCATTAGACATAATCATTGCACCTGCACTTTTTACCAAGTTGTTACAAAAGTCATTTTCTTCTTTTCCACCTGCGTGATAATCTGTTTTAACAATATCAAGTTTTTCAAGAGCAGTTGCATTTGCAAGTTTTTCTGCTAATTCTTTTTCTTCTTTTGTCTTTGGATAAAGAATTGAAAGGTCAATGGCATCATAACCGAAACCTGCTTTGTTATATTTATTGATGTCTTTTACTTCTTCAATCATCTTGAAAGTATAACGACTATTTCTTACTGCGTTGTAGTAAAGAATTGCAAGTAACTCATTTCTTAACTTGTCCAAAATTCTTCCACTTCTATGAAGGTAGTTATGTTCTTTTGAATCTTCCCAAGAAACTGGGCAATTTTTATCTTCATAGATATCGTCATACTCTCTACCTTTTTCTTTCTCGGCTCTGATATAATCACTTCTTTCTTTTTGTATTTTATAGTAGAGTTGTTCTCCACCTTTAAAACAGTTGTGATGAAATTTCTTGTGATTTTGAGACATAATTAGAATTCTACCCTCTAATTGTTTTGCTCTTTCTTGGTTGATAAGTTTCATTTTTTAAGATGTTGGTTATAGTAATTCTATTGAGAATATTTTTAATACGTTACAAAAGGAAAAATCTTCAGGGAGGCGATTCACATCCCTCCAGTCTTCTTGTTAAACAAAAAAAGGTATACGAAATAAGTAGATTATTTTCCGAAAAATAAATAAAAAGTTTTCCGAAAATATCCTGGATTTATCGTATACCTAAAATAATATAAAGATTTTCTCCTCATCTCCTTCCTGCTGTCCCCACATCTCTTTCTTACAAAATAAAATGAAAACAAAAAACCCCTACCATTTCTGATAGAGGCTTTTAACCAACAAACCAAATATGAACTTCTAACTAACTAGAAAATGATATAGCATTTTTATTATAGCAATTACAACCATTGCAATTATTCCATAAAAAATTACTCTATAAGTCCAACTTATTACAAAGTTAAAAACATATTGAATATTCTTTTCAGTCTTGGACAAAACCTTTCCCGTTTTTGCACCTACAAAATCAAAGTTAAATAAATTGTTATTCATCTTTTATCTCTTTGTTTTGGTTTAGTTTAACATAGTTAGTCATACCAAATAGGGTTTTACATCTTTTATAATAATCTAACATTTCTTGTGTTATTTCTACTACATCACCATTAGATAATATTTTATCACCAACCTTTAATTCTTCTTTACTCATCTTTGTTTTGATTTAAAGTGTGTCTCCTATATTCCACTTGCCACAATCAGAATCAACTCTTATGTAATCATGCTTTGTTGCAAATGTATAACTGCACCCGTCTACGTCTTCGCTTAGATGAGTACATATCCAAACACCATCATCTATGATTGTACCATTGTGTCTATTACAACTAATTAACAACAAACTAATAATTAATATCTTTTTCATCTTTGTTTTGGTTTATAAATTCTTCAAAACTTCTAACTAATATATCATATGTCTTGTCAGCTACTTTACTCATCTTTGTTTTGGTTTACAATTTTTTTTCAATCCCTTCCTTTGTACCTTTAATGTAATTTAATAGAAGTAAAATTCCCCAAAATACTTGATGAGATACATTTTCTGTTATTGTCGTGTGGTATATAAAGAATCCGAACGAAATAAGAAATAAGATTGGTGATACTGAATTAATTTTTATTTTCATATTTTTTTTGTTTGTTATTATTCATATTGAGAAAAAATAAAAATTGTTACAAAATAAAAAAAGAAAAAATTTCTCCTCAGCAGGTGTAGCGGCTGCACGGTGGAACACTAAACTAAATTAAGGGTATACGAAAAAAGTAAATTATTTTCGGAAAAATAAATAAGAATTTTTCCGAATCTACAGATGAAATATCGTATACCTAAACTAAACAAACAAAAATAAACCCCCAGAAATCCACCAGTAAGTTCTGGAGACTGAATATCTATATATATTTATTATATATGATTGAAGGTGTAAACATATCGTTATTATTTTATTTATTTGTTCCACCACTTCTATACGCATTTATAATTTATTTAACATCACCTTATAATTCAGTAAAGTATAAGCTTGGAATATTATTTATGATGGCAGGAATAATATCAGTAACACTATTAACTACAATATATACAATAGCACCATCACTTATAACAACATACAAAAACAACTTTCTAAAGCTCTATATTAAAATAGGAGTATTAGAAGAATTAGTAAAATATATAATGTTCATTTCTGTTATGACATTTGTAAACAAACAAACCACAAAAAAAGTACACCCCTTTGGTTATATGTTTTATTTCTCATTAGTAGGACTTGGTTTTGCCATAGTAGAAAATATGCAATACGTACAAATGTTTGGAGAAGACGTTTTATATATTAGAAACGTAACAAGTACAATTATGCATATGATATTTGGAATGTTGTTTGGCTATTGGATAGGGCTAGGAACTATTGAAAAAAGAAAATTTGAGGACCGTTCAGTGTTTGGAGTAATAATGCATAGACATAAAGAATTGAAAAAAATAACATACACATTAATAGGTTTTACTTTAGCAGTAGTGTATCACGGAATGTATAACTATAACCTATCTACCTCTAAAGAGTCTGCACCAATTATATCAGCGATTATAATAATTGCTGGACTTTTCTCTTGTAAGCTTTTGGCAAACGACCTAAACAATAAATGGAAAAACAGAAACACCTAACCAGGCTTTCCTGGTTGGACCCCTGGAGAAGCAGGACGGGCTAACCTAAATTTATATGTTTTGAGGTATACGAAATAAACTTATTATTTTCGGAAAAAGAACCCCCTAATATTTCTATTTACTTTATAAAAATAAACCCCTTATTAGACTATGCCCTAATTAGAGCCTTATTTGTTATACAAAAGCTTTAAAGCTTATTTAGGGGTTAACATATATACTAGAGCTTTATATAGTAGCACTGTGTTATTTAGGGGCTTAATTTAGGGGGTCTATTTTCGTATCAAAAATTAGCCCTAATTTGGCCTCGTTTCTACGACCCGAGGAGACCCCCACACAATTCTCACCCAATTTTTTCCTCAAATTATTTCAACCAACAATATATAGCCCCCACCCCACACTTATATGTGTGGTAGGTGGGTAATTCGAATATTAGTACCCCAAAAACCTTATTACCTTTTAAAATCGCTCCTAAAAAAAATTTTTCCCCCCAATTTTTTTGTTCCAAATGTCCAGTTTTTTAATTAATTAACTGGACAAAGCTCCATCCCAAAAAACCTTTTGCTAATAAAAAATCGCTGATTTTAAAAATTTTTTCCCCCCAATTTTTTTTCTCAAAATATAAGCCTCCCCTCTATGCACGTTATAAGCCCCTATATTTTTTCAAATTATTTCAACCAATCTTAATTCTTTTTTATCTATATTTATAAATAAAGCTCAACCTGCCCATGGAAGATGGGGGTTTCCATTTGCGATTCTTCAAGAGAGTAATTAACTAACTAACTAACTAGCTATATGAAAAAGCTTTTGCTGTTTTTTACATTCTTATTTTCTTTTATTGCTTATTCGCAAGAAAGCTTTGACCAGGATTGGTATGATAAGTTAGATTCGCCCTTAGAATATATTGTATATGAGAATGATAATACAGGATTATATTCTATAAGAATATATAGGGGGGACGCTGCAGAGCATTGGGTTACAATTAAAGATTGTTATGGCAACTCTCTCTACAATCAAAAAATTCCTAGAGATACAGAACTTGATTTACACTTTTTAAGTTGTGGTCATTATATAATTGAAATAAGCAATAGTAAAGCCACAAGGGTTCAAATAATTAAAGTCAAGTAAATAAAAAGTCTAGAAAATCCTTTTCCCAGCCTATTAATTCTTATGTTTTTTAATACTCATTGTGATAATACTCTTTTAGATTTTCTTCAGTTCCATCTATATTAGAAAAGTAGGTACTTCCTAAATCGTAGTTCCAATAAGTATAGTCACCTGCATCACCATAAGTTTCATCATCGTGACAATATTCAGTTATTTGTTTATAACAATCTTTATACTTTTCAGGGTATTTAAAATTATAAGCTTCTTTAATGGTCTTAAACTTAAAATATCCATCATCAGGATACTCATAATCTTCAATACCATGTTCTGATGTAATTTCTACGATACATTGAACTGTAAACCTACCTGTTTGGTCTATTTCTTTATTTGGGTTAGTTAATTGACCTAATATATTATCAATATCTTGAGATGATAATCCTTTATGTGTGCTTTCCATTTTATTTATTTTAGTAAACATCAAATATACGACTTATTTTTCAATAAACCACAGCTATGTCTTTATGGTACTTTATGTATAGGTTAAATAAAACGTAAAAGGTTTTTAAAATATATTTATTGATATAATAAATATGAAGACATATAATATGGAATCAATTAGAAAAATAATAAGAGAAGCTGTTATGTCAGATATGAGTTGTCCATTGGCAACACAAGATAGTGATTTAAACAGTGCTAATAAAAAGAAAACTGCCATAAGTAATGAATATGGTTTACCAACAGAAGAAGCAAAAGAAAAGGGGCAAAGTTGTGCTAACTGTGTTGCTTTTGATATTTCAGAAAGAATGAAAGATTGTATGGGTAATTCTAGTGGTGAAGTTGGTTATTGCTGGATGCATGATTTTATGTGTTCTGGGAAGAAATGGTGTAATACTTGGCTTGGAAATAAACCAATAACCTCTAATATAGAATCTTATGAGAAACAATTAAAAAAATAAAACTATTTATTATAAATTTTAATATTTTGATAAAATGAAAATTACAAAATCACAACTAAAAGAAATAATCAAGGAAGAAGTTTCTAGACTTCAAAAGAAAACTATTTTAGAGAATAGGAAAAAAGCTATTATTAAGGAGCTTAGAATG
>Ga0181570_10000639_pt1 | contig 32529 bp, 27 predicted proteins | sample 101ome_18_FD_148667 | JGI IMG/M metagenome (GOLD analysis project Ga0181570, IMG submission 148667) | Coastal salt marsh microbial communities from the Groves Creek Marsh, Skidaway Island, Georgia - 101406AT metaG (spades assembly) | ecosystem: Environmental > Aquatic > Marine > Intertidal zone...
GTACCGAATACTTCAATCATAAATCCCAGAACGATCGCACCAATCGGCGCACTACCGAGCAGTCCTAAGGTAAACACCGACATTATCCGGCCGCGAAATTCCTCTGTGGCAGATTCTTGGACGATCGTTCTGGCGAGGGTCAGAGTGACACCCATATTAATTCCCCACAGGACGGCTGCAATCGCGAATATCCATAAAACAGGTTGCAGCCACATGATTCCCAAGATGAACATTCTGGAAAGCTGCATCAGAAGGAATATCCGGCCTGGTCGCTCAAGCGGCATAAAGCGCATCATAGCGAGACTGGAAATTGTGGCGCCACAATAGAAAATCACCATCATCATAGAGAGCAGGAACGCGTCGCCTTCGTAGATTCTGCGCACAATGAACGGGAATACCGTCATGAAAGATCCGGCGTTGAAAATACTAGATATGAAATTTATGGAAAGTGCCTGCGCGATGACCGGGCTAGCCGCAATCGCCGTTAGGCCCTTCTTGAGCTGGAGCAGCGTGGATTCTCTGGCAGTTGCCTTTGGTTCGCTCGGACTGATTCGCGCGACCATCAGCGCTGCCAAAGCAAAGCAGACCAGCTGAATCAGCAGTACCGGAATCAGCCCGAGTATTTCCAGCGTGCCGGCCACAGCCAGCCCCATGATCTGCACAATAAATCCGATCGCAGAGGCGGCTGAGACGGACTTCTGCACCTCGCCTCTCGCGACCCGATTCAGTAGAGCCTGTTGTGCCGGGCTGGTGTATGAAATGACGAAGCTCATACCCAGACCCCAGAGCAGAATGTTCCAGAGCGCGATCTGCGAAAAAATCAGCATGGCCACAAGAAACAGCGGCAGAACTGGCGCGCAGACATAGACTTTTATCAGCAGAGCGCGGGGGTCCATGCCATCGGCTTTGGCTCCCCCCAGCAGGATCAGGATGATCCCAGGGATACCCACAACCGCCTGAACCAGACCGACCTCACTGGCAGGCAGCTCGAGGATGCCGATCAGAATCCAGGCGAGCAGCAATTGCTGCATCGCAATAGCGATACCCGCCAGACCGGTGGACGTCAGATAGGGTCTAAACTCCGACGAGACGCTCTCTGAAGGAAGTTGCGCGGCTTCTGGTGACTTCATCTGTGCACCAGCTCGATTAGGGATTGACGGTCAGCTCATTGCTACCCGCCGGCAGCGAAATCGTCATACCGTCCTCTGCCAGCAGCCAATCCACCTCGTCATCCTGCTCCGTCCCCTCCAAAAAACGATCGGGAAAACCCGGAAACCCCGCTTGCGTCAAATGGCTCAGCACCAGCAGGTCGACCCCTGCCCTGCGCGCAAGCTCCAATGCTTCAACAGGCTCCGTATGATAGGTCACTGTATCTGCCAACAGAGCCGAACCACGGGGGTTGATACGCGAGACCATGCGGGATTGCGCAAGCTGCATCGCATTATTCTGCGCTTCGTGGATCAGAAGGTCAGCATCCTGAGCGGCGTCTGCCAGTGGCGTCCAGGCAATGGTGTCACCACTGATGACCACCGAGCGCCCTCTGTAATCGAACCGATATCCAAAGGCGGGATCAATGGGCTCATGAGACACACGGATAGCGGTGACAGTTAACTCACCGTCCTGCAGTGCGATCGCAGATCCGTCCGGCTCTGGGATGTCCATGGCTTTTGAATGAATAAACGCCGCATCAAGGGGAAACTTAACGTTTTCATTCTCATGATGTGCTTTGCGAAACACCCGGTCCCGCTCGTAAACTAGGTTGAAACCCTCAGCCAGCTTATCTACACCCTCAGGCCCGATAAACGTTAAGGGTTCCGCCCGGCCATTGATCCAGCTCTGCTCGGCGGCCTCACCAACACCTGCGATATGATCGCTGTGTAAATGCGTGATGAATATAGCTTTCAGGTTCAGCACCGGTGCCCCCATTTCAGAACGCAGGGTATTCCACCCCCCGACGCCATTATCGACCATGTAAAGTGAGTCTCCTGCCTGAACCGCCGTACACGGCTGGTTCCGCCCTGAGCTAAACAAAGGCCCGCCGGTGCCGCAGAAATAAACCTTCAAGCCATCAAAACCTTGTGCCGATGCAGAAGGCGCCGTCAGTACCTGCAGGAATTGACTGGCAACTAAAGCAAGCAGTAGCTTTGAGGCAAATCGTCGAGGGTGTGACATAGCAAATTCTCCGAGTGGGAGCAGTAGGGTTCTGAATCGAATTTCCACGGCACATAGTATCATCTCCACAAAAAGATACGGACGCTCGTGATCGCAGTATAACGACTACTCTTCGTGCTCAGGCAGCTGAGCTGTACCTGACTGTTCTGTCACCAGTTCTTTCACTTCCGGCTGTCGTCGGCGGCGGGCCTTTTTAGGCACCATATCCCGCATGTACTCCATCTTGCCAAAACAAAGCAGCTTGTCGTCCGGCTCGAGCACCCTTGAATTCCGCGGGTTGGGTATCACCTTGTTGCCGCGATAGAGCGTCAGCACATTAATGTCCAGCTCCCCTAAATTCGTCTCACTGATTGATTTTCCGACAAAATTGGAGCCCTCTGGCACATAGATCTCGGTGACGCCGTATCCCTTGCTTACCGTCAGGCGCTGCCTTAGATCAATTTCCGGAAAATCAACCTGCGCAGCGATGTAGTCAATGACTGCACCGGCAATATCCAGATCGGTACAGGTTTCAATGCCCTCCAGCCCAGGAGAAGAATTGACCTCCATAATTTGAGGACCGTCCGCACTCTCCAGCATGTCGACACCCGCAACTCTGAGGCCCAGTATTTGTGCTGCTCGTACCGCAGTTTCCTGATATTGCTCATCCAGCTCTATTGCCTCGGCAACTCCGCCTCTGTGCACATTGCTCCTGAACTCCTGACCCTGCGCCACTCTGCGCATACCGGCCACGACCCGATCCCCTACTACAAAGGCACGAATATCTTTTCCCTTACTCTCAGCAACAAATTTCTGGACCAGGACGTTCTGCTTCTGACTCTGCAGGAGCTCAATAATGCCTTCCGCTGCCTTCCTCGATTCAGCAAGGAGCACGCCGATCCCCTGAGTTCCTTCGATCAGCTTGATCACAACAGGAGCGCCGCCCACACGCTCAATGGCCGGTATCACATCTTTCTTGTCCTTCACGAAAGTCGTCGCTGGTATGCCGATATGATGGCGACTGAGAATCTGCAAGCTGCGAAGCTTATCCCGGGAATTAAGAATGCCGTGGGCGGTATTAGCACAGAATACGTCCATTTGCTGGAACTGACGGACGACGGCTGTGCCAAAATAAGTAACCGACGTTCCAATACGCGGCAGCACGGCGTCATAGTGACTGAGCGGCTTCTGTCGAAAGTAGAGATCGGGTATTCCTTTGCGCAGGTCAATCGCAAATTTCAGCGTATTGAGAACCTTAACCTCATGACCGCGCTGCAGCGCTGCCTCCTTGAACCGGCGTGTGCTGTAAGCGTTCGGTGCCCTAGAGAGAACAGCAAGTTTCATGTCAGTGCTTCTTCCTTAAAAATGGTTTGGCTAGCAGCCAGACTATGGGATATAAAGTCTAACTTCATGGCGCGCAATTGCTAGGTTTAAGTGGAGAGAATTTGTTGAACGGCGACATCGTCCTGGGGTGGCGAGAGTGGGTCAGCCTGCCGGAGCTGGGCATTGCTCAGATCAAGGCCAAAGTAGACACCGGGGCACGCACTTCGGCGCTCCACGCTTTCAAGGTATCCCCCTACACTGAAAACGGCCAACAATTTGTTGAATTTCATCTCCATCCGAAACAGCGTGATCTGGAAACCGTTCAGAGGTGCCGGGCACCCGTTGTGGATCAGCGCACCGTGACAGATTCAGGAGGTCATAAGGAGGAGCGCTGGGTCATTGCCACCCTGCTGAATATCGGGACTCATCAGTGGCCGATTGAAATGACCCTGACCTCCCGAGATGACATGCTGTTCAGGATGCTGCTTGGACGCCATGCCATCAAAGATCGTGCTGTGGTCGACCCGGCCCGCTCCTATCTCGCAGGCACACAACGTTAAGGCTCACATGACTCAGCAATCGGTGTCTGTCTTGTTCTTGGCCAAGGGTCAGAAACGGCCCGACGGTGGCAATTAGCTTCAGCAGTCGGACACCGTGAACCGTATTGGTGGTTGAGATTGACCAGATCCATAGACAGCATAGTTATTGGCGGGCAGAGCATAGCGCCCGGGCAACGCAAAACGATTGAAATTGCCGTTCCCAGCCTCTATACCCATACCCAGCTGGAAATGCCCGTTCAGGTTATCCGTGGCAAGAAGCCGGGGCCGTGTCTTTTTATCTCAGCGGCCATCCACGGCGATGAAATTAACGGCGTCGAAATCATCCGGCGGGTACTCAACCAAAAATCATTGAGTCGGATCAGGGGTACGCTGATCGCTGTGCCAGTGGTGAATATTTTTGGTTTCATCAACCAGTCCCGCTACCTGCCGGATCGACGCGACCTCAACCGCTCTTTCCCAGGCTCTGAGTCAGGGTCATTGGCTTCGAGGTTAGCCCATCTTTTTCTGAACGAGGTAATTGCCGATTGCACCCATGGCATCGACCTTCATACCGCTGCGGTACATCGGGAAAATTTCCCTCACATCCGGGCTGTTATGGATGACGACGAGACCAGACGACTGGCCCACGCCTTTGGCTCTCCCCTGATTCTGGGAAGCGACATCATTGATGGTTCCTTGCGAAAAGCGGTTGAAGCCAGAGGCATGAGCGTGATTGTGTATGAAGCCGGTGAGGCCCTGCGGTTTAACGAGGTGGCGATCCGCGCCGGCGTGAGGGGCGTGATGTCTGTCATCCGTGCGCTGGGCATGCTGCCGACGGGCTCAACAGGTAAGCGACCGGCAAAAACGTTCACCACAAATTCCAGCGTCTGGATTCGGGCACCACAAAGCGGCATTGTCAGGTTGATCAAACCACTCGGCTCACGGGTCGAAGAAAATGAGATATTAGGAATCGTCGCCGACCCCTTCGGCGCACAGGAACAACCTGCACGGGCGCCCTTTGACGGCATCGTCATTGGCAAAACTAACCTGCCGCTGGTGAACGAAGGTGAGGCCCTGTTTCATGTCGCCAGGGTCTCTCGCCCGGAATCAGCAGAAGCCCACATCGAGCGGTTCCAGAACCGCCTTGACCCGAGCCTTGACGTTGAAACAAGCTCCGAACCGCCGGTCAGTTAATGGCGAGAGCACAGACACTTAACCGTTAAAAACCCTGCGAACAATCTGGCAAAGGATACCTGCCGGCGTTCTCAGACCCGCCCCTTGAGGAACTCGAACATGCGGACCGAATCAGCACTCTTACAGGCTCTGGCTTTTGATGGCGAAGGCAGCGCTACCCCCCTGACCGATGCCGAACAGATTAAGGCTGCTTCGGGGGATCAACTGGTCTGGATTCATCTCGATGCCGGCGGCGGCCTCGCGGAAGACTGGCTGGCCAGGTACGCTCCGGATCTGGACAATCTGATCGTGGAGGCCTTGCTTGCCGGGGAAACAAGACCCCGCCTGCTGGAGCGTGACGACGGCTTTCTGCTGATTCTGCGCGGGATGAATCTGAATGAGAACTCGGCCCCGGAAGACATGGTTTCTATTCGCCTGTGGATCACGGAAAACCGTATCCTGAGCGTAAGACTGCGTAAATTAAAGGCCGTTTCAGACATCGTCGACCGATTGAAGGCCGGACAGGGTCCGACGAATGCAGGGGAGTTCGTCACGACTCTGGTTGGTGGCCTGTTTAAGCGAATGGAGCCCGTTTTTTCTGCGCTGGACGAAGCGCTGGATGATCTGGAAGAGCAAGTCATGGAGTCGCCAGATCGCAGCCAGCGCTCCGCGGTCATCGGCTTACGCAAACAGGCAATCATATTCCGACGTTACATCGCCCCTCAGCGGGAAGCCATATCGGCACTGCGACTCAGCGGGCCGCTCTGGCTGAGTCAGTCCCAGCGGCACCAGCTGCAGGAATCTCAGGATCAGGTAATCCGCTACATCGAAGACATTGATGCCTTGCGAGAACGCGCTCAGATCGTCAAAGACGAGTTAAGCAACGCACTCTCTGATGAAATGAACCGGAATCTCTACCAGCTTTCCCTGATCACCGCGATTTTTCTGCCGCTTGGCTTTCTGACCGGGCTGCTTGGCATCAACGTGGGTGGTATCCCCGGAGCCCAGGCACCCACTGCCTTTTGGATTTTTTGCGGTCTGTTATCACTGCTTGTCGGGATACAGCTTGCCATGTTCCGGCGACTGCGATGGTTCTAGGCAGCGAAGCGGCCTGATCTTACGAACGGGCATCTGATGACGCGCTCATCAGCCGCGAGGGACTGATAATTTCAGAGGGGGGTCAGTACTCGACGATGTTTCTCTGGGTCACGCGCCAGTAGTACCACTTTGCCACGACTTCCTCTGAGCCGTCTTCATTCAGGCGTGTCGTCACCGGCGCTCTGCCCAGAATACTTTCCAGCTCAACCGGATCATGGACCAGCGCAGCCGTCATCTCATAAATCTTGCCGTCGATTTTGAGACGCACTCTGGGATCACGCTCTACATTTACCCACCACTGCTTGTAGTGGGGAAAGGCTCTGCTCAGGCGTTCTCCTCGCGCGCTCCCGCCAATATACAGACGATCTCCTCGGGGGGTTGGCAAAATGGTGACGGAGTAGGGAATGCCGAACCCGGTGCGGGTCTCAAGCATAATAGTATTGCCCCTGACCGGATGGGACACTTCCTGAACCCAGTTCCAGTCATCAACCGGCTCGCGCACCACTTCACCCGTTAACCAAAGCCCCGGATAAGTCATACGACCTCTCTGGTTATAGGCTTCTGTCGTGTAATCCATGTACTCAGGTTCCAGACCCGTCACCCGCAGGATTGCCAGAATGCCTGCGAGCAGCACCGCCGTGGCGCCTACTCCAATTTTCAGTTTTTTCATCACTCCTGCCCCTCGGTCCGGCTTGACCCGGCACGCCCTTGATTGGTTGCCGCCAGCACCAGCAGGACCGAGGCCAAGATTTCGATCACTGTCGGAATCAGAGCAGAAGCCCCGAATTCTCCGTTTACCGCGGACAGCAAGCGGGCAAAGACCATCGCGATTTCAATCGCAGCGACCGGCCACAATAAGCCAGGCCTGGCCCTGAAACTCGCAAACAGACACACACTCCCCATCGCCACGTAGTGCGCACCGATCATCGCGCGGACGCTGCCGGCGCCTTCCGGGTTGTCCAGGCTCAGTTGCAGTGAGGCGGCGAAATCTTGCGGCGTCAGCAAGCCTGCCAGACCAATGAGCAAAAAAAAGGACGCCAACGAGTCCTGTCGTTCCTTTGAAAAAAATGGTCATGTCAGCGCCTTAAGGTTTGTCATTCCCCGCTCGAGACCCCACCGAGCGGCATAGGACAGCGTTAGCATCAAAGCTGAAACTGCAGATAAAGACGCAGCGCCCTGGGTTCGAAAACATGATAGTGATGATCGTCCACAGGTCCGGGTTCGCCTATCAGCTGTGATGGATAGAAATACTCCACATCATGGTCGTCAGAGTCAAACAGATTGAGCAAATCAAGAGACAACTGGATTGAATCGCTGACTTCGTATCCTAGCCGCAGGTTGGTCATGCTACTCCCTGCTGCCCTCTGGCCGCCTGCAAGGGGATAATCACCAAAATACCGAAACCGCAGGTGGGTAAAAACCCGGTCGTTAGGCTGATAATTGACGCCGGCGCTGATCACCCGATCCAGGGCGCCCGGCACATCATAGCTACCATCTACCGGTGCGGTGAACTGCGCTTTGGATTGCGCATACTCAAAATCAAGCCCAACCGCATTGTTGAGCTGGTAATAAGCACTGAGTTCCAGACCCTCTCGCTCACTCGATGCGCCGGTATCCTCCGTGGAGCCCGCATCGCCGACGAATACCAGCTCTGATTCAATGTCGAGCTGCCACAGCGCGACTGTCGCATTCAGCCTGTCAGTCAGATAGACACGCCAACCGAGCTCAGCCCCTCGTGTCGGAACCAGCTCGTCAACCGGTTCAATCTCTGCACCTGTGGTCGGGTCCCGACTGATCACGGTACCCCGGGCATCATTGCTGTGGAAGCCGCTGCCAAGGCTTGCATACAACTCCTGACTGTCGCCCAGGCGGTAGGCAGTATGCAGTGAGGCTGTTGTTATTCCGTCGTCAGTTTTGCCGGAGTTGTCCGTCAGAGTCGAAGGCACCAAGGCATCCAGAGCTTTGACATCAAACCAGAATCTGTCATATCTGACACCCGCAACAGTCCTCAACCGGTCTGTCCAACTGAGTTCGCTCTGCCAGAACACTCCGATACTGCTCTCGATGACGCGATCGAGGCGCAGCGTATCCCGAATACGCCGTCCCGAAGTGCTCAGCAGGCCCACTTCATTGATGTCGTCCAGCCGCACATCGGCTCCGAAGGTGTTGATGACAGTCTGACTTGCCCACTCCTGTTCAGATTCCAGAGTGATGTTTCCGCCATAAATTCTTCTGCTGTCTATTTGTTTGAACTGGTCACCCTCGGACGAAGTGAAATAGGTGAAGTTTGAATAAAGATCCATGTCATAGTCGATGGCGAAGACGTTTACCGAAAGATCTCCGGACGCGATTTCTGATTGAGAAGATAGCGACAGGCTGTATCTCGACGATTCGCCCCCGGTCGTCGGATCAAGGGAGCCGAGTTTGCTGATCAGGCCACTCTGCACCGCGCGGTCAGGAATTTGATCCGCCGCGTTCCAGCCGTTTCGGTAAGCCATCAGTGAGAGCGTGGTCTCGCCCGACTCGCCCTGCCAGAACTGTTTGAGCTGCAGGTTTGTCTTGCCAACATCTTCTTCAAGATTTTCCCAGGGCCCGTCATAACGCTGATGCTCCAGAGCAAACACAAGATCGCCCCCTACCCCACGCGCGTTCGCCATGGCCAGTGCACGCGTATACCCAAATTCACCCGCGCCCAGCTGAACAACGCTGTCAACAGAGTTATCCCGCGTTACGAAATTTGCTGAGCCGGCACCGGAAAAATCACCGACCTCTGCATAATAAGGCCCTTTACGATACAAGATTTCCTGCACCATCTCTGGAATGATGAAATTCAGATCGGTGTAGCCCTGACCGTGACCGTGGGTGCGCAGGTTGACCGGCATGCCATCGATGCTGGTCGCAAAATCGGTCCCATGATCCAGATTAAACCCACGCAAGAACAGCTGATTGGCTTTACCACTGCCGCTGTGTTGGGTAGCCACCAGCCCGGGCACGGTCTCCAGCACATCGCCGGCGCGAAGAACCGGTCGCTGCCGTATTTCCTGAAAGGAAACCCGCCCTTCGGAGGCGCTCAAAGCATCACCTAGCAGATTGACTTTGCGCCCGATGACTTCGATCTCCACCAGCGACTCGTGCGATGAGACAGACAGAGGCAGCAGTAGCGTCAGCAGGAAACCGGCCCGCATCGGCAACAAATACAGAGGTGGATTCATGATTACTCTCCCGGTAAGGCAACGCGCAACAGACAAACCTTCGCCAACCGTCTGGACTTGGTAGCCAAGCGTCAGTATAGCGAATCGGGGCGCGACTGATAAGCCGCCCGACCCCGGTGGCAGTGGGATTGCTCAGCCATCACCCTCTCCGGAGACAAGGCCCTATATTTGCCAACCCGGTTCACTCGAACTCTGATGAATACATCAGGGCTGTGCCGGGCCCCTGACCCGTGACTTTTGCGATAGCGGCCGGTCATCATGCCCAGAGGGTTCGTCACTCTTCGCTCTCTCGAGTAGACTGTAGACATGGACAGATCAATTGATTTCGATTGTCAGCGCGCGCTGACTCTGATCCGGCACTGCCCGGTGTACCAGCCGACTCCGCTTCAGAAAATTAAAGCGCCGACTGGTCATCAACTGCTGATCAAGGATGAGACCGGTCGCTTCCGGATGGGCGCCTTCAAGGCACTGGGCGGGATTTATGCCATGGCGGCGGTTCTGCTTGCACGATGGCGCGAGGAAAATCAGGCGGACATTGAGCCCGAACAACTGTTTACGGAAGAGATTCAGGACTGGAGCCGCCAGTTTACCTTCGTCTGTGCCAGTGCGGGTAATCACGGCCTCGCCGTTGCCACAGGGGCGAAGCTCTTTAACGCCGGCTGTCGAATCCATCTGGCAGACACTGTCCCTGCTGCCTTTGAAAACAGACTCCTGGCTCTCGGTGTCACCGTCGTGCGCTCGGGAGCAAACTATGAGCAGAGTATGCACGCCGCAACGGCAGACTGCGCGAACGGCGAAATTCTGCTTTCGGACAGCGCCTGGGAGGGTTACAGCCAGATTCCTTCGCTGGTGATGGAAGGCTATACGGTTATGGCGGAGGAAATGCGGGCAGGCTTTCAGGCTGAAGACCTTTGGCCAACCCATGTCTTTCTGCAGGCCGGCGTCGGCGGGCTGGCTGCTGCGATCACCACTCACATTCGGAGCCTGTGGCCGCACCAGCCAACGATTATCGTCGTTGAACCCGACGCCGCTGCCTGCCTGATGGAGAGTCATCGGCGAGAAACTCTGACCGAAGTGGCCGGGCCGGTATCTTCGATGGGCCGGCTAGACTGCAAGCTGCCTTCAACTCTCGCCTTCGACATCCTGCACCGGCAGGCGGATCAGTTTATTTGCATCAGCGATCTGGATGCGGAGCGGGCAGTGGCATTTCTGGCAGCCCATCAGCTGCGCACCACTCCCTCAGGTGCGGCTGGCGTGGCTGCCGTGCTGAACGCAGCCGGACAAAACCCGGAGATACCGGATAACGCCATTTGCCTGGCGCTGGTGACCGAGGCCGAAACCTGATCAGGTTCAGGCTGACCCGCCGCAGCAGGGGCATCCACCACCACCGCTCAGCATCACCGATTCCGCGGCCTTTGCATTTTGCTCGGCCGTACGCTGGGTCGCCGCCACGAAGGAAGCGCTGCCAGCACTCAGAGGATCTGGTGGATTCATGACCACACCGTGTCCAAAATAACCGGTGCGAATCTGATACTGGTGATCGCCGATTTCAGTATCAAATCGGATCGTGTTGGCATCCACAACCTGTATCCCATTCACCGTTGACCCGTTTTTGATCACCACGGCCTGCGACGCATCGGGCAGATTTGTGATGCGCAAACTGGTCGCTCGCCCTGCCGCATTGCGGTCACCTACGTAGGTGCCGACATGCAGGACACCGTTCTCGGTATCGTTCCAGGCGGTGCTGACACCGAGATTGGGATAATCCACGCCCTCCAGCGTCGGCGCCGAGTACTTGTCCATGTGTTTACCCTGAAATGCCTCGATCCAGTTGCCCTCTGCAATTTCGCTCATCATCTGCTGCGCAGTGGAGGTTCCGCGTGGCCAGGGCTCATCCAGATTGGACCACCAGCCGAACCGATCGCCGTTTTCTCCGAAGAATCTGGGCTCCGAGTATTGTTCAGCGGCATCCTGCAGACGGCGAAACACCACGTCATCGCCCAGTGCTTTGGCCATCACCTGAACAAGCGGGCTGGGCCTGATGTCCCGGGCCGGATCGCGATAGCCGGAGGCATTCACCACGGCTTCATAGATCTGAGTCGCAATCTCAGGGGATTGAGGCAGCAGATAAAAGGCTGTCCCGGCACCCGTAGCGCCGGACCCCGGCAGGTTGACTTTGAAGTTTGCCAGCGGGTCATAGTAGATCGTCGACCATTCGATCTCATTCTGGGTATTAATGCCGAGATAGTTGTCTCGCATGAACTCAACCCAATTTTCAAACCGGCCATGGGCATTGGTGACACCCAGCTGGTCAGAGAGATAGATGCCCAAACCTGCCGCAGAATTGCAGAACGGCCAGATCTTAGTGTTCTCACAGTGTGGCCCCTCCGGATGGTCGGTGTACTGTTGATGCAGGTGCTCAACAATGCGCGGCTGAGTCCACTCAAAGTGTTCATTTTCAAAACCGGCGATTTCCCAGGGCCGCTCCCACTTATCGTCACCCGAGACATATTTGTAGATAGACAGAACGAGATTCAGCCATCCCCGGAAAAAGAGGTTGCCGTCTGCGCCGATCGGATCCGGCTGCAGACCCCAGGGCTCGACGCCATTCGCTGTCCAGCCGGGCCGGTCATAGCGGTCCCGTATTTGTTCAGGCCAAGCCTGGTAGCCAAGCGCGTTGAAGGCATTGTATTGATCCCGCTGGGGGCTCGGGCCAATAAAAGTATTCCAGTCGATGGCAGCCCAGTATGAAGTGTGACGACTCGCCAGTTCATCCATGATGCGCGTATAAACCTCTCGCCAGGCCGGCGTCTGGTCGGCCATTAATAGCACCGGATAGCTTGAGTCGGCCAGATCAAACCGTCCGTAACTGAGCATGGGCGGCGCGGCATATTGGTCCCACCAGGGGTGAGGGCCGATGCCATCGTCATTCCAGTCAATATCGCCGCGCGGGATTTGAATGCCCCAGGGCAGCTCCAATTCCTCCCGATAGCCCCAGTCGTCAGGGGTAGTTGCTTTTTCCCAGATGAAGCGCAACCAGCCTTTGGTGCGGTCATTGTGAGAAGGAAACGCCGGAGTGGCAGTTCCCGGCTGCGCCACAATGCCACCGGCGCCGAAAGTCGCGGCCCCGCCGATTACCGCGGCGCGCTTGATAAAACTGCGTCTGCTTTGGTGTCTTTGTTCAGCCATGAGCGTTCCTTTTCCCCGATTTACTGCTTACCGAGTATTACGATAAATCATTATGTGGCGAAAACCGCCTGAAAGCGAGCCACGACATGAAGGGCGCACAGCCCTTGGCAGAATCCTAATTCAACGCCCGAGCTTGCGTTGATCATTGAGAATAATTATCATTTGCGTTTCAAACTTGAACATTTAACATATCTTGTTATTCGGGTAGGCATGTTTCGAAAGGTTCTTTTCTGGCTGCACCTGAGCGCCGGCGTTCTTGCGGGCATCATCATCCTGATGATGTCGGTAACCGGTGTCTTACTGACATATGAACGCCAACTTCAGAGCTGGGAGGACGGCCCCTACTATTACCAACCGGTGCCCGGTGAAAAACGCCTGACCGTTGATCAGCTGATCCTTGCGGCTAATCGCACCGAAGGCTTCAAGACCGACAACCTGATACTTGCATCGGCAAATGATGCTCCCTTTATTGCTAGGATGGGCCGGTCTCAAACGCAGCACCTGAACCCCTATACCGGCGAGATCTACACCCCCCACAGTGATTCTCTTAGCAACTTTTTTGCCGATGTCAGGAGCCTGCACCGGTGGTTTATGATGACCGGCGACGCCCGGTCCTCTGCCAGAGACATCACCGGCGCAGCCAATCTGCTGTTCTTGTTTCTGTTGCTGAGCGGCAGTTATCTGTGGCTGCCGAAAGTGTTCACCTGGACCAATCTTAAAGTCAGGGTGTGGTTCAATCCTCTCGCCAACACAACAGCGGCCAGAAATTTTAACTGGCATCACGTTTTTGCGTTTTGGGCAGCTATGCCTTTGATTATTATCATTCCGACCGCGACTGTTTTTAACTACAGTTGGGCAAACAACCTTGTCTACAAACTGGCAGGAGATTCTCCTCCGGAACGAGTTGTATCAGAGGCACCGGACCCTCAAGACGAACCCAGCAATGCTGTTTCAATCGATGCGCTCGTTGCTAACGCCCAGAGCTATAGCGCAAGCTGGAAAACTCTCAGTTTCAGCCTGCCGGCCCCCGGGGCGCAGAACGTCACATTCACGCTGGATGAGGGCAATGGTGGTGAGCCGCAAAAGCGGCACACTGTCACAATGAACCGAGTCTCTGGTGCTACGGTGGCCTTCGTTCCCTTTACGGATCAGTCACCGGGCGTGCGAGCCCGCAGATGGGTGCGCTTTTTACACACCGGTGAAGCCCTCGGACTGGCTGGACAGACACTGGCCGGATTAGCTTCTGCAGCGGCTGTACTGCTGGTCTGGACGGGCCTTTCTCTCGCGCTGCGCCGTTTTACTCGCTGGCGCTTCCGAGCAAACGATCCAGTCCCCAAAACCGCGGCACGACAATTCCCCTGAAGCTGAAGTCGGGAGCTCACTGCTCTCTCTATCTTTTGAGTCACGCAGGGTTGATGACTCTGTTACCCAAGCCTCGGTACAAGTAATAAATCGACAACTCGTCCGTTACCAGAGGAACCGATACTTACTCTTCATTCCTTTGAAAATACTTGCTCTGCGGCCGCAAGTATAGAGAATGAAAGGGCCCAGCAATAAGGCGGAACTGCATGAAACCATTTCGGCAAAACCTGACTCGACGAAGGCTAATCCAAACAGCAGGTGGTCTTGCTGCGTTGACCAGTGCAGGATTGCTGTCTCAGACAGCTCTGGCACAGAGTGTTCAGATTACCAAACCCAGAAGATTACGCGCCGGTGCCACCGTGGGCCTGGTGACGCCGGCCAGCAATGTGCCAGAAAATGAAGATCTGCTCGCAGCTATGGATCTGGTCAGGTCCCTCGGCTATGAAGCCAAAGCCGCGCCAAATCTGCGCCGCCGCAAACAGTATCTGGCGGGCAGCGACCAGCAGCGCGCCGATGATCTCAACGGGATGTTCGCGGATGACGAAGTCGACGCGATATTCTGTGTGCGCGGGGGCTATGGCTCAGGGCGACTTCTGAGAGACCTCGACTATCAGACTATCGCAAACAACCCAAAGATCCTGATGGGATACAGCGACATAACGGCTATTCTCAATGCAATCCACGTTAAAACCGGTATAGTCACCTATCATGGTCCGATTGCGGGCGACAATTTCTCGAGCTACACCTACGAGCAGTTCCAGCGAATATTGATAGAACCCCGCCAGGTCACCCGTATTGCCGAGCCTCCCGCTTTTGAACAGCAACCGGGTGTCGTCGAAAGGGAAAATCGCCTGACGCGGATCGTGCCCGGGCAGGCGGAAGGAACGTTGATCGGAGGCAATCTGTCGCTTCTTGTGACCCTTCTTGGCACCCCTTACGAACCTGATTTCGACGGCGCCATTCTGTTCATGGAAGATGTCTCAGAACCACCCTACAGCGTCGATCGGATGCTGACGCACTTATGGCTTACCGGGCATCTAGAGCGAACCGCAGGCATTGTATTTGGCAAATTCACGGACGATGGTTACGACAGCAATACCCTGAGCATGGAGCAAGTGTTGCGCGAGCGCTGTGAACCGCTCGGCATCCCCACTCTGCGCGGGGCGATGATCGGACATATTGAAGATCAGACGGTAGTTCCTATCGGCGTCCGCGCGCGCCTGGATGTCGACGACGGCACGCTGACCTTACTTGAACCGGCCGTCAGCTAGTTCACGCCGGAATACGTCCCGATCGGACAGCTGAAATCGGTTATTGCACGGGGCTTACCGTCAGCCCACCACGCGCCAGCACGATGGCGGGGATCAGCAACAGAATAGCTGGCAGGGCAAAGGTCATGACACCGTTCCAACCGGCAGCCGCAATCAGCACGCCGGCGCTTAAAGAACCAACACCCTGCAAACCAAAAACCAGAAAGTCATTCACGGCCTGCACTTTGAATCGCTCTGCCGGGTAATAGCACTGCGTCAGCAGAGTCGTGCCGCCGAGAAACAGAAAATTCCAACCCACGCCAAGCAGAATCAACGCAGCCAGGTAATGAAAGAACTGCGGGTTATTCCATCCTGCGCCGATACAGGCCAACATCAGAACCAGGCCTGCTTTGATGGTGTTAAGCGCGCCGAATCTGGAAATGAGTGCGCCGCTGAAAAATGACGGGAGATACATGGCGAGAATATGACTCTGAATCACCCGGGTCGTGGCATCCAGAGAAAAACCGTCCATCTCGTGCATACTGAGTGGCGTGGCAGTCATGACAAGGGCCATCACACTATACGCGATCGCTGCAGCAGACACTGCCAGAATCAACTTCGGCTGCCTGATGATCTCAGGCAGGGGGCGCTTTGCTTCCGTGGAGGCAGAGGATTCAACAATGATGTTCTGATAAAACAGCAGCAAGATCAGGAACGAAACCGACAGCAGTGCCGCCAGCCCGATGAACGAGCCTGAATACAGTGGCAAGCCCTCAAGGTCGCTGAATCGTCTGCCAACTTCCGGCCCCAACAGCGCGGAAACAATACCGGCGAGCATAAAAATGGAGAGACTGCGCGGCACTTTGTCAGCCGGCACCGATTCTGCAACCGCGAAACGAAACTGCTGCATGAAAGCGATGTAAACACCGATGCTGTAAGCAGCAAGCACAAACAACAGAAAAGATTGCCTGCTCACCGCAAGCGCCGCGAGCAGAGCCGCCGCAATACCGAGGGCCGTGGCTCCCAAAAAGCCGGCTCTCCGGCCAAATCTGGACATCAACAGGGACGCAGGAATAGCCGCACTGGCAATCCCGAGTATCTGCACCGCAATTGGCAGAGTTGCCAGATCTGCAGAAGGCGCGATCTGCGCGCCGACGATCCCCCCCAGCAGAACCAGAATCGGAGCCGCGGTGTGACCAAAGCATTGCGCCAGCGTCAGCACAGTCAGTGTTCGGTACTCATGCAATAACATTGGAAGGTTCACAGCACTCAGCGCGGGCGGTTTTCCGCCAAAGGGTTTACAGGGGAAATCGGGTTGTCGCGATAAATTGGTTGAGCACATCGAGCAAATTCAAGCTGGCGTCACTCACGACGAACACAGATTCTTCACGGGATCCGGGAGTCAGGTCATGGTGATCAATCAGTACGATGTCGTCACCGTGCGAAGGAATCACCTTACCGTCTAGCGCGTAATATTCAGCCTCGGCGATCGCATCCAGTCTGCCTGCATCAAATGCCTCATACAGTTCCGGAAAAGAGTCTGTTCGCCGGATGTTGACACCCGGCACGGCACGGCGGTCCACATCGCGCTCAGCCGCCATACCACGGACCACCCCAATGGTGCTGCCAACAAAATCGCTGATGTGACTGTAGCGACTTCGATCTTCCGGACGAATTCTGAGGGCTCTTCGCTCATAGAGAAAAGGGGTGGAAAAACTCGCACCCGCACTCTGCCGGTCAGCAAAACTCGCCACATTGGTCGCCACAATATCCACCTCGTTGCGGCTGGCGAGCAGCCAGGACTCACTGAATGGCACCTCTACCCACACTATCTGTAACGCCTGCTCCTGCGCAAATTTTTCAAGATATTTCCGGATCCAAAGCTGTGAGTCGTAAGGATCGGTCGATGAGGCTCTGGTCACTGCAATTCGCAATTCGCCGGGGGTGATCGTCAGAAAATCCTGCGCCAGTGCAGAGCCGGCAAGACTGCAAAACATCGCCATCCAGACAAGCTGCCAGACCCGCACAAACTTGTTCATTGAAACCATCTCGGCTGTCCCATCTGTCGGTGAAACCCGCTACCGCCGTCCGCCTGTTCCCGCGATTAACAGGGCAAGGCTGTTGCGGTTACTGATTTGAAGTGTTTCGGGCCTGATCCTGACAATGCCGCAGGCCCGGTCAGTCTCATTGTAGCCAAATAGTGTCTGACTTGGCAGGCATAAGAGGTAAATCCGAGAAGGCTCAGCGCGGCAAATCACGTTTGAGCCAGACCCACATTTTCACGTAGACTCATAAGCACATTGAGCCCATCGCGCCACACACGTCTTTTACAGATCGGAGAGAGACCATGCACCCGACCATCCGCCTGCCCCTGACCGCCAGCATCCTGCTGTCCTGCCTTGCATTCTCACAGACAGGCGCTCAGGAAAGCCAGGCGCAGCAGTTACTGGACAACTACCGACGGATTGATTCGGCGATGATGCAGAACCCCCCCGCGGAAGACTGGCTCATGTGGCGCAGCCGTTATGATCTCAGCGGCCACAGCGCGCTGGATCTTATCGATGCCGGCAATGTCTCCGGGCTGCGGCAGGCCTGGAGCGTCCCTCTGTCTCAGGGTGGCAATATGACGACACCCCTCGTACATGATGGTGTCATGTTCATCGCCGACACAAACAATATTCTGCTGGCACTGGACGCCCGCGACGGGACAGAGCTCTGGCGGTATGAACACCAATCAGAAGTGTTCGACGGTCGCCGTCAGGGCATTGCGCTGTATGGCGACAGCGTATTCGTTCCGCACAATGACCTCGACCTGGTGGCCTTAAATGTGCGCACTGGCGCTGTGATCTGGGAAACCAGCATCAGCACTCCCGTTGAGCCACTGCAGGGCTACTATGGGCTGCGCGGCGCGCCGATGATTGCAGACGGCATGCTGCTTCAGGGTGTGACCGCCACGATGGTTCCTGAAGGTGGGTTCATTGTCGGGCTTGATCTGGAAACTGGCGCGGAACAGTGGCGCTTTCACACGGTGGCGCGCCCGGGCAGCCCGGGTGGCGAAACCTGGAATAATCTGCCGCTGCAGGCACGCAGCGGAGGCTCGGTGTGGAATTCCGGCAGTTATGACGCAGAACTGGGATTGGTGTATTTCGGCGCGGCTCCGACTTACGACACCGGCCCCCTGCTAGAAAATCTGGACGTTGACGGGGTCACCAATGACGCACTGTTCACGAATTCCACGATGGCACTGCGCCCGCGCACGGGTGAACTGGCCTGGCACTTCCAGCACATGCCCAACGACCAGCTTGACCTGGACTGGGTGTATGAAAGGCAACTGGACGAACTGGAAATTAACGGGCAAAGCAGGAAAGTGGTTTTCACCGCAGGAAAAATGGCGCTGTATGACGTGGTCGACGCAGAGACCGGCGAGTATCTCGAATCCATCGACTTAGGCCTGCAGAATATCGTCTCCGCAGTTAACCCACAGACCGGCGCGAAATCCATCAATCCTGATTCCGTGCCAAACAGGGAAGCCAATCACCTGCTCTGCCCTTATTTTCTGGGCGGGCGCAACTGGCAGGCAGGCGCCTATAATCCGGACACTAAAATGCTTTATCTGCCGGCGCTGGAAATGTGCATGATGGCCGGTCTCATGGCAGACGGCAATTTACTGTCGACCGGTATCGAGGCGACACCGGCGCCCCGGGCTGACAGCGACGGCAAATTTGGACGGCTACAGGCCATCAACATGGAAACCATGGAAATGGCGTGGCGTCATCGCGAGCTGACTCCGCCTTCAACTCCTCTGCTGTCCACAGCGGGCGGACTGGTGTTCGGAGGCAATCTGGACAATTCCTTCAAAGCCTTTGACGCGCAAACGGGAGCGGTCTTGTGGGAGACGACCCTGGACCATCTGCCTTCTTCATTCCCGATCACTTATGCCGTTGACGGGAAGCAGTATGTTGCCATCGTCAAGGGGCAACCCAGCCGTTGGACCGGGAGTCTCTATGGCATCATTCAGGGCATGCTGGGTCCGGAGGCGCAGTCGATACCGACGCCAAGCGGTCAGCCCGGATTGGTCGTGTTTGCGGTGGAGTGACGCGCGACAAAGCGCTTCACACCGGCTTAGCTGACACGCCATTTGCCCGAGCGCTGGGTTAACGAGAGCGCCAGGCTACTGAATCAATCGTTCAGGGGCGATCAGCTCAAGGAAAGGAGCCATCTGCACCGGCCGCCTGTCTGCTGCATCGAAGAGCAAGGCAGCACTGAGCTTCGCCAGTCCGGGCGCAGTTTGCACCCCGTAGCCGCCCTGGCCGGCCAACCAGAAAAAGCTCTTGTCTCTGGGGTCAGAACCCACCACAAATTCTCTGTCGGCGGCAAAAGACCGTAGGCCGGCCCATTTGTGTTCGAGCCGGCTGATGCGCAATGTACTGGCTCGCTGGAAACGATCCATGGCGACCGCAATATCCCATTCCTCAGGCTGGGCGTCACAGGCAGCGCTCGGCGTTTCATCGGCGGGTGAGAGCAGCAGCAGACCTGCATCGGGTTTGAAGTAAAATTCTTCATCAATGTCCACGACCAGCGGCCAGTCGGCGTCGAACCGCTGCGCAGGAAGACGCAGCAACAGCGCGGTTCTTCTTTTCGGCGTGATGCCGAGATCACTCAGACCGGCAAGCCTTCCGAGCTCTCCCGCCCAGGAGCCCGCCGCATTAATCAGGGTTTCGCAAGCAAATTCCCGGTCTGCGGTAGTCACAAGCCAGCCGCCTGATCGTTTCGATAAAGCCTCCACTTCCTGCTGACAGTGCAGAACACCACCGCGCTCATGCAGCAGGCGAAGAAAGCCCTGCAGCGTGGCATCCACATCAAGATCGCCCCCCCCTGTTTCGAGTAAGCCTGCGGCGACGCTGTCAGCATCAAGAATCGGGACCCGGAGAATGGCATCCGGACCACTGATTTCCTTAAGCCCGGAAATCTCCCTCTTGAAGGCACTCAGCTGGGGCAGCTGGTCCTGTCTTGCAACAAAGAGCGTATCGCGTAACCTCAACAGAGGAGTCTCGGTGAATCCGGCAGGCGGCGATCGAAAGAAGGATTCACTGGCGGCGGTGGCCGCACGAACGGCGGCACTGCCATAGGAAGCAGAAAAATAGGCGGCTGACCTTCCGGTGGAGTGGTAACCCGGCTGAGGTTCTTTGTCGAGCAGCAGGACACTGGCGTCTGCCGCCAGCTCAGCTGCGACAGAGGCTCCTGCAATGCCGGCGCCGATCACCGCAAAATCGTAACGCGCCCGCATGAGGATCAGGGTGACGCGAAGTCGACGCGTGCAACTCTGACCTCAGGACCTTCACTGATGTCCGTCCAGGTGACGAACAAGTCATCGCCAATGGTTTCCATGATCGGGAACCCGCTGCGTCTGGAAGCACTCGTTCTGGCGACAACTGTGGTATCAATCAATGATCCGCCTGCGCTGAAACGTGAAACGGTCAGCTGAGCTGTTTCAGCTGACGTGTCCAGCCAGCTCACTGCAACCTGCCCATTGGCAAGAATTGCCGTGTCGATGCGACCGATGGTGTCGGGACCTGATACCCGTATGGGTGCCGAAAAATGTTCGCCACTGTCTGTGGACAGGGCGAGTTGTACCTTAGGCGAATCATCCTTGGCCGTAAACCAGCCGACGGCCACAAAATCCCCCTGCGCCGCTACTGAAGGCCCGTTAACCGGACAGCCAGCAATCTCCCACTGATCATCGTGGATGGCAACCGGCGGCGTCCAGTCGCCATTGGCGTAGCGCGTGATATAGATATCCCTGATCTCTCCTGCAGAACGGTCGCGGTAGACGATGACCGGCCCGGCAGCAGACATGGCGGCGCTGGTTTGACAGCAATCACACACGCGGGCATCCAGCTCCCATTCGCTGAGCGTTTCACCCCGGGCGTTGAATATTCCGGCGCGCAGCGTCATTTCGCCGTATCCCGCTACCGTTTTGGTATTGCGACCGTCGAGCCAGGACATCAGCGTGTTGCCGTTGCCAACCGGTAGCATGGACACAAATCCGTGCTCAGCACTCACGCCATCTTTATGCGGCGTAATGGTGTCGCTCCACAAATCGGTTTGCGCGTCATAGAACCGGGCATCAATGTCGTAATCGTAAGTGCCTTCGGCACTCATGCGCAGCCAGTGCGCCGCCTTATTCTCCGCGCTTACTGACAGCACCGGGAAATCCGCCCAGTTGATGAACCAGTCTTCACCCCGGCTGACCAGTTGCGGCTCACTCCAGCGTGTTTCATTCAGGATCGAGTAATACAAGCCGGCAGAATTTTCTGTCTGCATGACCCAGGACAGGTAAAGATTGCCTGATTCATCACTGACGACCCGCGACAAACTGCTGTTTTCGGCAGCAGGGGAAGGCAGCAGTTCCACATCGGCGGCATGTGCAGGGGTCAGTAAAATCCCGGCCGATACGACACCGGCAAACAGTCTTTTGCATGCGCCCGGGATTTCGCCGAATTGCGCGGTTGAGGCTGCTGAGATCAGCGCTCTCATTATCGCTCTTGTTTTCACTGCATCTTTCACGGTTTGTATCCTGTCTTTTATCCGGCCTTTTCTCTGGTCTTTTTTTGAGTCTTTTCTCTGGTCTTCACACCCTTAGTCTTTTCTCTGGGCTTTTACTCTGGTCTTTACAATCTTGCTGCTTCAGCTTTTTACCAGACCTTCTTCCCCGGAGTTTTTAGCCGGGTTTTGTAGTTGGACTTGTTACCAGATCTTTCCCCTGTCGTAATCCAAGCCTCTGTCGCGGGACGCCTTAATTCAGGGTGCAAGCGGTGGTGCTTACGGATACAACCTTTCCAATTAGACCCGGTTCGCTAGTCTCCGCCCTCATCCAATAGTGCACCTTTCATCACAAGCTGCTCTCTGATTTCGGCATCGGTTTGCATGCCGATCAGTTTCGCCACCACTTCACCGTCGGGCGCAAGCAAATAGGTGGTTGGCAGAACATCAGGCGGTCTCAGACCCAAGCGAGCCACTTCTTCATTGGTCAGCACGGGAAATTCGATTTCAAGCTCCTCGGCAATTTCCAGGGTCAGCGCTCTCGGGTCTTCATCAAAGTTCACACCAACAACGGCGACACCCTGCGCCGACAGTTCCTGACTTAAGACATTTAGCATGGGGATTTCAATCCGGCAGGGCGCACACCATTCTGACCAGTAGTTCACCACCCGCCACTTACCAGCCCCCGGCGCCTCGTCGGCGGAGAATGCCGGCAGGCTGAAACCGACAACAGTGACAAGCAGCAGCCGGAGCGCTGTGTGTCTCTTGACCCCCGTCTTCAGTGCATTCATGGCTTTATTCCCTCATCGGAAACCTTATCCAGACCGGCCACCCCTTTCACGCGATGGTTCTCTTCAGGCACGCCGATAGCAGCGGCTTTTGCCAATGGCAATCAGTTTCAAGGAATTCAAAGCATCGTTCAAGCCCGAACTGAGTGAGCCCTCGCATCTCACAGCCTGCCGGATGAGAAAACCCCAACCGTAGCACAGAAGAAATCGATACAGAGCGGGCGCCTCTGGACAAATTCCGAGCGTTAAACACCGTGACAGAAGCGCAACCCATACGCTAAAGATCATCCAGCAGAATGGTCATCAACAGCCCGTTTCGGGACCGTATGTCTTCAGTCCCGTTGAACCGCTGCCATTCGAGCAGGAGCTGGCGTGAAGGCGCAAAAGTCCAGTTCACACCCACCTTCGCAGAGACTATGGTTTTATCTGACAGGAATTGATCCATATTATTCTCGAACTCCCGGTCAATATTGGCCTCTACATAAGCCATCGCGCCAGGGATACTTGCCAGAGGCCACATCTGCAGATAGCCGGTCCGGAAAAACCCAAGGCGCTCATGATCTCCGAACGGCTCCGTGACCGTCATGCCGAAGTTGTTTTGCTGCGGTTCATACTGATTTGACAGATAGTGCAGGCCGGTACGCCATTGTCCTCTTCCACCAAATGCATTGGCGGCCCTGATGATATCGACGTTAGAAAACATTCTGCCATTGTCAATTGGATTGACCATTGGTTGAGGCATGAGGTTAGGTCGGTTCATCCCGTTTTCACCCTGCCAGTTCAGAAATTCCGATCTGAAGGAGACCGCCCAGGCGTCGGAAATTTTTGCTCCGCCCTCCAGCCTGAGCCCGACACCATCGCCAATCCTGTAACCATCCACAAATTGCGGCCTGCCAGTATTGTCTTCAGTGATGACACTGAGCCCAAGATATTGCGGGTTTCCCGCGCTGCTGTTGCGCATGGCTATGATACCCAGATCGAGGCGCTTGACGCTGGCTTTAAGCAAATCAGACACCTCGAAATCGACGTGCCTGGCAGTCGTCTGTAGAAAAAAGGCCGTGTCGCCTGAGTGCCCGATGTCCAGTACAGAATTGAACTGACCAATCGCGCTTGAAGAGCTAAATTTTCTGTCGCCAGCCGGGACGGCCGCTAGAGAGAGCTTCGCAATGCGGTACGTATTGTTTCTCATCAAGAGAGCCCCGAGGGGGGTATCCAGCGCGATACTTCTCCTCAGTCCGGACATACCAAGTGCGCGGCGCATCATAGGCACATCCAGAGCATCACCCTCTTGTCCCCAAACAGGCGGCGCCATCAGAAATAGAGAACTCAGCGTTCCCCCAAAACAAAGCAAGACGATCGCTCTGAGACGAGACCTTGCGCGAACTCGTGTTAGTAACATGTTTCTTTCCCAAGACGCCTTCCTCTCGCGAGACGGTGGCGCCGTCTAGTCAAACCCTGTGCCCGAGCTGCAACCCTGACGGCGGATTAACCGCTGCAAGCGCTGATGCTTCGAACAATGCAATAATCGAGGGGGTGGGGAGTGGACCTGGCCGAAAACTCGCAGAACACCTACTTAGGCCGGAATGCTTCCGGGATGCACATGAAACCGCGAAGAGCACCCGCACTGAACACTGGCGGGTGCCGAAGAGCCTGTCTAACTCCGACTAAACGAGGATGGGTGGGCGCAGAAGCTTTTCCGCCAGACTGGAAAGACAATGGGACGGAGACGAGGCAAGGGCCAGATTTCCGTTCTCACCCTCATTGGACTGACTCAGGAGAGCCAGACTGGAGCAGTGGTTGGTGCAAGACAGACACTCGGACTCGCAGTCTGCCTCACTGTGCCCATCACTGTGTGACTCGTGCAGCTGTGCGGCGCCATGATGGTCGTGAGCGTTCCTGTCACCATGCATCTCAGGCGAATGAGTCGCCTCGTGCCCGGCAGCATGGCCGTCATCATGCGCGGGAGCGGACCCATGCGATTGCGGATGATGGGGGTGGTCGCCGGTGTGGTGACCATGCGCATGGCCGTCACCGTGAATACCCTGTGAGTGGGCTGCATCGTGTCTGTCCCCATGCTTATCTCCGTCCTGCCTATCACCATGTCCACCATGCCCGTCATGGGCGGGAGCAGATCCATGGGGTTGCGGATTATGGGGATGGCCGTCGGCGTGCTGACCATGCGCGTGGCCGTCACCGTGCATGGGGTGGTCAGCATGTCGGTGATCATCTGTCGACGCGTGATTGGCCTCGCCTTGCTCACTCATGCTCAGTGACATCCATGCCGCTGCTCCGGAATTGAGCGGCGCCACCAGTGACAGCAATAGCAGAAATACAATGGATCTACGGATCATCGCCCAAGCGTCACACGATCGCCCGGCAATTACAATGTCCACCGGTCCGTAACGCGGCTCTACAGCTGCTCAGAAGGCGCTGAATGACGATTTCCCGACAAGAGGCTGTCAAAAAAGTGCGCAGCGGCGCCCCCGACAAAACATGCCGGCTGCTTGGACACCCGAAATCCATGGTGAACCGATGGGCTCAGCGCCCGCTGCGATAGGTCGCCAGCAATTCGAGAAACCAGATTTGCGTGATCTTTAACTGGCCATCACAGAGCGCAACATAAGGAATCTGGCTCACGGCGCTGCGGGTTCCGATTTTTTCTATGAACTCTTCGCTGCTGTTGACCAATCCTTCATTCAGCTGCAATTTAGATTGCAGGTGTCCGAGGAACTCGCTGCTCGAATAGCTGATGTCGTTTCGTACAAAACGACACCGGCGCTCTTCCACCGCATTCAGCAGATAATCAATCTCGGCCTGCTGCTCCGGTGTGATTGCGCTAAGAGCGTATGGCCCGTACAAAGTGGCCAATAGAAGAACACAGGTTTTTTTGATGATTTGGCGCATGGCGACAAAAGGGCCCGGCGGTTTGATGACTTGATGGTTCAACAATTCACTTCTCAACTGTCTGAATTTCAGCGACTCGCCCGCACATTCATGCGCAGCGAATACAGGCTGGTTCTTGCCGTCATGTACAGGGTACGGCCGTCCACCCCGCCGAAGCCGACATTAGCAGGCATTTGGGGCGTTTCAATGAACTCGATTTGCTCTCCTGCAGGATTGCGAATGCTGACGCCACCGACCCAGGTCAGATAGACATTCCCGTGCTCATCCAGCGTCATGCCGTCGGAGCCCTGATCGGCAAACTCCGATCTGTTACTGAGACTGCCATCAACATTTATGTCGTAACGGTAAATCTTGCGCGTCTCGGTGCTCGCCAGGTACAGCACTCTGCCGTCCTCAGTACCGACAATGCCGTTCGGTTTTGGAATATCCAGAATCACCGCTTCAACGCTTTGCCGGTCCGGTGAAATCCGGTACACGTACTCGCCGGGTTGGGCAAGATCACCATCCGGGTACCGATAGCGAGGGTCAGTAAAATAGATACTGCCATTGGGATGAACCCAGGCATCATTCGGACTGTTAAAGGGTTGCCCGTTAAAACCGTCTGCCACTACAGTAAGGTTTCCCGCACTGTCCAGCTTCGTAAGTCGTTGACCGGATTGCTCACAGATCAGCAGCGAACCATCCAGATCGAGGGTCAGGCCATTGGCGTGCTGACTCGGCGAATAGGCCCGTTCAATCTGCCCCCCGGGATGCATGCGATGCACTACGTTGTTGTCGATGTCGGTAAAATACAGGATCCCGTCTCTGGTGGAGACCGGACCTTCCAAAAAGCCAAATCCCCCCTGCACTTCTACGACTTCGGCGCCGTGCGTAATAAGACCGGCATCCTGCGCCAGTGCGGAGCTTACAGACAAAACCGAAGCATATAGAACGAGAGCAATCTTATTGTTCATGTCGGGGAGTCCTGTTCTTGCGAGAAACCTTACCGATTTTGGCCACCACCATTAATGGCACTTTATGCCTGCTTCCGCAAGTTCAGAAGCCGAAATTGTCAAGAACAGGCCTGCAGCAGCCAGCAATGGGTAGGGCCCGGAAATACAGGCAAGCATCTTCCGGAGGGCGCACTGCCCGGAATCTGACTCAGAGCCAGCCTTTTGCGAAGGCCGCCGCTCCAAGAAGTCCCGGCAAGGGATGATGAACCAGTACCGTCGGGACCGCCTGCATCAGCCCGCGATGACGCCCTTTGTTTTCGAATCCTGCCCTGAAAGCACTGCTGTGAAGTAATTCCGGATATCTCTGAACAATCCCGCCGGCAATAAACAGCCCATCGAAAGACCCTGTTGCCAGTACAAAATTACCCGCCACCTGCCCCAGCAACTCAAAAAACAGTGCGACCGACTGCTGGGCAATTTGGTCCGTTTCAACCCTCGAAAAGATCGTCGCCGCTTCAAATCGCTCGCTTGCGGTCTGGCTGCGAGCTGCGAGAAATTGATAAATATTCACCAGGCCGCTTCCGGAAACCAGGCGCTCATCCGAGACCCGACCAAACTCATTGGCAAGACCGGCGAGCAGTTCAACCTGTAAAGGATTTTCGGGCGCGAACCCAACGTGCCCGGCTTCTCCGCTCAGCGAAGTCAGCCTGCCATCGCGCTTGATCAGGGTCGCAGCACCGAAACCGGTTCCGGGACCAACGACCGCCGTCACAAACTCCGTCTGAGTCAAATCTGGCAAACCCGCTTGCCCCACCGGAGTCAGATCGTCAGGGCCAAGCTCCGCCATTCCCAGAGCCGCTGCTTCAAAATCATTCAGAAGCTTGACTCTCTCGCAGCTGAGTGCGGCTCGTAGACTGGCTTCATCAAACAGCCAGCGGTTGTTAGTCAGGCTCGCACTCCCCGCAGCCACAGGCCCGGCGACGGCCAGGCAAGCGGATCTGACCGGCGGGGCGGATATCTCTTCAAGATAGTGCTGGATAGCTGACTCAGCCGATACGAAATCGTCGCACAGCAAAACCTGCTCGGATTCATATCCGGCCCCGGTCGGGCGAGCTATCGCGAATCTGGCGTTCGTACCGCCGATATCGCCCACAAGAACGGTCGATTCAGACATGGCTCAATTGCAATGCGGACTGCGTGAGAGTTTTGATGTCATTGAACCTTTTCGCCTCAAGCAGTTCAACAGGGATAAACCAGCTGCCACCGACACAGGACACACAGCCAAGCTTCAGATAATCCTGAACGAGGTCGGCACTGATGCCTCCGGTCGGAAAGAAACGGATCTCCGGTAGAGGAGCCGACAGGGCCTTCAGCATTTTTGTGCCACCCAGTAACTCAGCAGGGAAGAATTTCACGAGTGAATAACCGCTTTCTCTGAGTGCCAGCATTTCAGTCGCGGTGGCTGCGCCGGGCACAAACGGCATGCCGGCAGCCTTGACCTGATTGATCAGACTTTGCGAATGGCCCGGACTGACCGCAAATTGAGCGCCCCGCTCTCTGACCATCGAAATTTGTTCCGCCACACGAACACTGCCCGCTCCGACGTGAACATCGGGTACCGCATCAGCAATCAGTTCAATAGCCTTCAAAGCAGACTCAGTTCGCAGCGTGACCTCTATGGCACGGATCCCCGCATCCCGTAAACACAGTGCGAGGTCTACGGCATTTTCATGACGCTCCAGCGTGACTACGGGAACCAGTTTGATGTCTGTAAAAAATCCCTTCGCATCCATAACTAACTTAGCTCAAATATTGTGGCTCCATTCTCGGCCGGACCCACCTCCTGTCGAAAGACAGCGAACAGTTCGCGTCCCATGCCGGACTCATGCTCTGAACTGTCTGTGATTTTGAAGTCCCGATTCGCCAATTCGGCTTCAACCTCCAGGAGACCAAGCTCGGCGTCGATGATTACGATATCGCCGTTCTCAATCTGGCTGATCGGACCCTCGGCACAGGCTTCCGGCGTTACGTGGATAGCGGCAAGGACTTTTCCGGAGGCGCCTGACATTCTGCCGTCCGTCACCAGGGCAACTTTGAATCCTTTGTTCTGCAAAATTCCGAGATAAGGCGTCAATTTGTGCAGCTCCGGCATCCCGTTTGACTTGGGCCCCTGATGAGAAACCACCACCACAACATCCTGATTCAGAGTTCCGGCCTCGAATGCCGCCAGAAAAGCCTCCTGCGACTGGAAGACCCTGGCGGGTGCGCGAATACGGCGATTTTCCTCAGCCACAGCAGAAACCTTCACGATCGCCCGACCGAGATTTCCTTCGACCAGACTGAGACCCCCAGTCTGCTGAAAAGGCTGATCACAGCCTCTGACCACATTGCGGTCTTCTGACTGACTTGCAACGGGCTGCCATCTGAGCTCGTGATTGACTTCCACAGGACTCTGGGAAAATCGCCTCAAGCCGGGCCCTGCGACAGTGTGAACGTCGTCATGCAGCATACCGGCATCGAGTAATTCTCTGATGATGAACCCCAGACCACCGGCCTGATGAAAATGGTTCACATCGGCCGTCCCATTCGGGTACACCCGGGCCAGTAAAGGCACTACGGCCGACAGCTCGGCAAAATCAGACCAATTGATCACCAGGCCAGCGGCTCTGGCAATGGCAACGAGGTGGAGCGTGTGATTCGTGGAGCCACCGGTTGCCAGCAGTCCAACCATGGCATTCACCAGCGTTTTTTCAGACACAATCGCACCTAAGCTGACGGCGCTGTCTTGCGACTTCGCCAACTCGATGACTTGCCGAGTCGCCTCAGCGGTCAGAGCGGAGCGCAGTTCCGTGTCTGGGTTAACGAAAGACCCACCCGGTAACTGCAGACCCATGAACTCCATCAGCATCTGATTACTGTTGGCGGTACCATAAAAAGTACAGGTTCCGGGGGCGTGATAGGCTGCTGATTCCGCAGCAATGAGCTGCGGCCGGCCAACCTCGCCCGCTGCGAACGCTTCCCGTACCTTGGCTTTTTCCGAATTCGGCAGTCCTGACGGCATCGGTCCGGCGGGAATAAACAGTGTCGGCAGATGACCGAAGGACAGCGCTCCAATCATCAGCCCGGGCACGATTTTGTCGCAAATCCCGAGACAAATAACGGCATCGAACAGGTTGTGCGAAAGCGCAATCGCGGTAGACATGGCGATCGTGTCGCGACTGAACAGGGAAAGATCCATGCCGTCTTCACCCTGGGTCACGCCATCACACATCGCCGGAACGCCGCCGGCTACCTGAGCTGTGGCCTTATTCTGATGCGCAACGGCACGTATTTGATCGGGGTATCCGGCGTAAGGCTGATGGGCACTGAGCATATCGTTATAGGCTGTTACGATACCGAGGTTAATCGCGGCGTCACTCTGCATGAGCGATTTCGCCTCAGGGGAGCAGGCGGCCATGCCGTGCGCCAGATTACTGCAGCCCATGTTAGCCCGGCCTTTGCCCCGATCCGCGGCTCTGGCAATTTTCTCAAGATAACGGCGACGCGACTCTTGACTGCGACGCGCGATCGCTTCGGTGACTCTTTCGACGATAACGTTCATCATTATTGGTTCTCTACAGCCAGTCCGCCTGCCTCCGACGAAGGGCTGTTTTCAAGGGGCCCAGAAAATCTCGACCGGCATCGCTTCCAGCAGATGATTGATGGCGTAAGCCTGCGGGTTCTTCAGCAGCGCTCTCTTGGTTTCGCCAAAAACCAGCAAACACGGTGCTCTGGTCTTTGTGATAGAACGAAGCGTCATGCTCGTTCTTGAATACGGACTCGAGGGTGTGGTCACCGAGACAACATCGGTGTCGCCGGTGAGACCTGTCACCAGCTCGGGCGAATCAGGAAACAGTGAGGCGAAGTGACCATCCTCACCCATACCGATGAGACTGCAGGCCGAAGGCAACAGTCGGCCAATGCCCTCCTGAAGAGGAGCAAAAGTTGCGCCACTGGCTTTAGACCTGATCAGGTTCTCTCGTAGCAGCTTTTCGTTGCTGGCGGCGTGGTCTGCCGGCACATTCCGCTCATCGCTCAGAGTGACGTCAATTCGGTGCCAGGGCAAACCGATGGTCGAAAGGATTCTGAAACATTCGACTGGCGAACTGCCACCACTGAGAACCAGAGTCGCCCTGTCATTTTGCTCCAATTCCGACAACAGCGCCTGCTTGATGCGCTGCGCCAGATTCAAGGCCGCCTCCTGTCGGGTCGCGAATTCACGCAGGCCTGCGCCTGAGAGTGTCCCCTGCATGGTCATTCACCCGGCTTCCAGGCATGGCCATTGCGATCCAGCATCATGCTGGCGGCGGCCGGCCCCCATGAGCCTGCGAGGTAGGACTCCACCGGCTGCTGGCTCTGCGCCCAACCCGAGATAATCTGATCAATCCATCGCCAGGCCGTTTCGACCTCATCGCGCCGCATAAATAACGCCGGATTACCCCGCAGTACCTCAATGAGCAGGCGTTCATACGCGTCCGGATAGCGGACTCCGAACGTCTCCTCGAAGCTCAGGTCAAGAGACACCGGCTTCAGTTCAAACCCACCCGGCCCGGGCTCTTTGGACATAATCGTCATCCTGACCCCTTCATTGGGTTGCAACATGATCGACAGGCTATTCGGAGCCGTCTGCTGATTCTGATCCTCGAAAATAGCGTGCGGCACCGGTTTGAACTGGATGACTATTTCAGAGTGCTTCGCCGCCAGTCGCTTTCCTGTCCTCAGATAGAACGGCACACCCGACCAGCGCCAGTTATCAACTTCCGCCTTGATTGCCACAAAGGTTTCGGTGTTGGACGGTTCACTGAGTTGGGCAGCGTAGCCTGCAACGACCGCGTCATCGACGGCACCCGAGGTGTACTGACCGCGGACTGTGCTCTGCTTCACCAAATCTGTGCTGATGGGTTTCAGTGCTCTCAGCACTTTTAACTTTTCATCGCGCACTGCATCATCATCGAAACTGCTCGGTGGTTCCATAGCAACCAGACAGAGCAACTGCAGCAGGTGGTTCTGCACCATGTCTCGCAATGCGCCGATATCGTTGTAAAACTCTATCCGGTTATCCACACCCAGAACTTCCGCCACTGTAATCTGGACGTGGTCGATTACCTCCCGGCGCCAAAGAGGCTCAAACAGGGAATTGGCAAAACGCAGCGCCAGTAAATTTTGCACGGTTTCTTTGCCGAGATAGTGATCAATGCGAAAGATCTGATTCTCTGCGAAGCAGGCACCCACCTGATCGTTGATCGTCTTGGCGGACTCATAATCATGGCCTATCGGCTTTTCCAGCACGATACGCATGTCCGCGGTCATAAGCTTGTTGGCCTTGAATCCGGCAGCGACCGTACCAAACAAAGAGGGCGGGGTGGCGAGATATACCGCTCTGATTTTGTGCTCGTGACCGGCTAACATGTCAACCAGCGGGGTCCATGCGCCGTAGTCGTTCACATCAAAGTGGCAGTAATGCAGACGGTCGCTGAATCGCTCAAATTCCGACTCATCGACGGATACCGCAGGCCGCAAGGCAGATTTAACCTCTTCAATATAGTCAGCGCGTGAGATCTCGACACGGCCTATTGCAAGAATTCGGCTGTCATCACTGAACTGCTTATCGCGGTGACGATGGTACAGCGAGGGAATGAGTTTGCGCAGTGCCAGATCGCCATTGCCACCCACAATAACCAGGTCAAAAGGATCAACCGGGATTAACTGCGCCATAGCGAGTCTCCATGAATACCGAGCAATGACAAAGACAGGCGCCGCCTGACGGCTCAGAGGCCGAATCGCCGCGACGCTGAAGGGAAAATCCAACAGCCAGGGGATGATCGCCCCGGCCTGAGGGCCAGCAGACCCCTATTCAGTACCGGACTCAGAGGGCGCAGAGAGCGCCCTCTGAATCTCGTTCTTAGCTACCAGTAGAAACCGAAGCGTGCACCGATCTGACTGGGCGCAGAGTAAGAGCCTCTGGGCTGGCCAGCCTCGACGCCACGCCACCAGGCAATTTGCTCTTCGGTGACGTTGTAGGCATA
>Ga0181570_10000640_pt1 | contig 32521 bp, 29 predicted proteins | sample 101ome_18_FD_148667 | JGI IMG/M metagenome (GOLD analysis project Ga0181570, IMG submission 148667) | Coastal salt marsh microbial communities from the Groves Creek Marsh, Skidaway Island, Georgia - 101406AT metaG (spades assembly) | ecosystem: Environmental > Aquatic > Marine > Intertidal zone...
CCTGGGACATCGTGTCGAGTCGTGACTCGAAGAGTAGGCGAAAAGACGGTTCGAGAAGGACGGATGCGATGGATGGATGGATTGATGCGATTGATGGATGTGATCGGGAATGCCGACACACGCCGACGCGCGAACGCCGAACGGACCGCACCGCACCGCGACGCCAATCCCGCGGGATACCGATACCGAACGAAGAACGATCATGGGCGAAGGAACGCCGGAACTTAAGTTTGAAACGCTGCAGGTGCACGCCGGGCAAGCGCCCGATGCGGCGACGAACTCTCGAGCGGTGCCGATTTACGCCACGAGCTCGTACACGTTCAACTCGTCGAAACACGGGGCGGATTTGTTCGGGCTCAGGGCGTTCGGGAACATTTACTCGAGAATTATGAACCCGACGTGCGACGTGTTCGAGAAACGCGTGGCGGCGCTGGAGGGCGGGGTCGGCGCGCTCGCGGTGTCGAGCGGGCAGAGCGCGCAATTCTTGGCGATTTCGACAATTTGTCAAGTCGGGGATAACATCGTTGCGACGCCGTCGTTGTACGGGGGTACGTACAATCAGTTCAAGGTTACGATTCCGAGATTGGGGATTAACGTCAAGTTTGCCAAGGATGATGATCCGGCGTCGTTTGAGACGCTGATTGACGGGAACACCAAGGCGCTTTACGTCGAGACGATCGGGAACCCGCGGTTCGCGATTCCGGATTTCAAGCGCTTAAAGGCGATCGCGTCCAAGCATGGTATTCCGCTCATCTGCGATAATACGTTTGGTGGTTGCGGATACGTGTGCCAGCCGCTCAAGCACGGCGCGGACATTGTCGTCGAATCCGCCACCAAGTGGATTGGCGGCCACGGCACCACCGTCGGCGGCGTCATCGTCGACGGCGGTACCATGAACTGGAACAACGGTAAGCACCCGGTGATGACGGATCCGTCTCCGGGATACCACGGTCTCAAGTTCTGGGACACTTTCGGTCCGGACGGAATCTTGGGTGCGAACGCCACCTTCATCATGCGCGCTCGCGTCGAAGGCTTGCGCGATCTTGGCATGTGCCAGAACCCGTTTGGCGCCTTCAACTTTATCCTCGGTCTCGAAACCTTGTCTCTTCGCATGGAGCGTCACTGCTCGAACACCTTGGCGCTTGCCAAGTACCTCGAGGCGCACCCGCAAGTGAGCTGGGTCTCTTTCCCGGGCTTGAAGTCCCACCCTTTCCACCAAAAGGCTTTGGAATACTTCCGTGAAGGCAACTTTGGCGCCGTCCTCACTTTCGGAATCAAGGGTGGCCTCGACGCCGGAATGAAGTTCATCGACAACGTCAAGCTGGCTTCTCACTTGGCCAACGTCGGTGATGCGAAGACTCTCGTCATTCACCCGGCGTCCACGACGCACGAACAACTCACTCCGGAGGAGCAAACGGCGTCTGGCGTCACCCCAGATATGATTCGCGTCTCCGTCGGTATCGAGCACATCGACGACATCTGCGCGGATTTCGCCCAAGCGCTCGCTGCGTAAAGAAAATGAAACGCGCATTTCTCGCAGTTTAATAAACCAATGTCGTACGTGTATGAAAACGGCGACGTTTACATCGTAAAAATGTAATCAACTACCTTCTCTTATGATAACACGGCCATTGATCTAACACCCCTCTGCTAAAGCGCGAACGAGCGAACGAGCGAGCGCGAGCAGGGACAAATTAGTTGTTTGTTTCTCCACCACAACGTAAGGTCTGTGTGATTGTTTTACAACAGTACTCCATACAGTAAGTACACTACACCTTTTTTATACACGATGATGAGCTCGGCGCCTCGCGTTTTCACGGCGTAGGCACTAAGTCATCGCACAGTATTTGATGATGTTCTTCTAAATACTGTTCGAGCACCCAGGTTGGGAGAGTGATCGGACTCGACGATTGTCTCTTTTTGTGAGACGCGTGCAAATTTTTCGCCTCATCCTTCCACCTCACTGCTCTGTGCGTAGCCTCAGATGGCTCGAGCGGAGACTCTGGTATGCCGTTCTTCGTGTGCGTGCGCGCGGTCGGGTAGTAAAGCAGACAACTACCGGCAACTGCTGCTTCGGGCGAATGTTCTGGTCGGACAATCTCAGCTGGGGGAAAATGGAAAGATGATCCGAAGTCGTCGCCGACGGTTTGGCCGAAAACATCCATTCGGCGTTTGTAGCACTCTTGGGCGAGAGCATCTGCGGTGCGCTTCACTTCACCGATGGGATCGAAACGATCGTGCGAGTCCTCCACCTGAATGTTAACGACATCCTCGTCGTCGTATTCAGAATAAGAGGGCTCTTCGACGATAAAGTGCATCGGAGACTCGGCTCTGGCCAGCTCTTGTTTGCTCTGTCGTTTACCGTTGTTTCTGCCTTGCCTACTCGAGTTTCCGCTTCCGATTTCAGCGTTCCGGTGCGCTGAAACCCCAATACCGGTGGTACCGCTGTCGTGCGATCCACTCGACGTTCTTGGCGCCGGCATGTTTCCATCCGGTCCTCTGAGCTGCGAGCGAAGGCAGTACGTCGACGGGGCGATGCGAACAAACGTATCGTCTTGGCTGAGCGCCGCCGTGACCGAGTTATTCGGTGTCTTACACTGACCCCAGCTGTACATGGACAGCCTCTGCGCGGTACCGACGATGGAAGCCACCGTCATGCCCGTCGGTCCACTCTCTGCAAGCAAAACATATGCGCTGTGCTTGATGGTACCGACTTCGTATCCGAGCTCGACGGCGGCCGAGCTCCAGTTTTTCTTTGCCCGCTTCACCAGCATAGCCTCCTCGTCGGTATCGCTCGAACTCGTCGATCTTTTGAGCGACGTGAGCGTCAAATCCGGGGTTCTCTTCCCTTCCACATCCGTCTCAACGCTCGCGCTGTTGTTATTCTGATGTTGATGATGTCCGCGCGTCGCAACCGACCCGCCGCTTCCTTTCGTCGGCGTCGCCTCCGCGTGCGCCGCCCGTCGATCCGTCGCCGCTGAGTCCGACCCCCCGACGCTTCCCCGCGTCGATCGAGCCTTGGTCATCGTCCGTCGGCGCTTCGTCTGTCCCAGTTGTTCTTCGTCCAGTTGTCGCTCGCTCTTCTTTTTTTCTAGCGCAATTGGCGTCCTCGGGCGTGAAATACCGGCGAAAAAATCTATCGAACGGCGCGATAAAAAAATTCCAAAGTGTCAGTCCATTTTCAAGATTCATGACTCGTCAACTCTGCGAGTTCGTTACCGAACGAAAGGGCCGCGACATCCGACGCGGACGACGCGCGAACCACCGGGGGGGACGACGACGACGACGCGACGACGACGCGACGACGACGCGACGGCCGGGACGGAACGAACCGACGGCGTCTATTTTCTTCCGTCCGTCGACCGTCCGTCCGTGGGTACGCGCGCGCGGTCGCCGGTCCATCGGTCGGTCGGTCGGTCGGTTGGAACCGAGACGAGGGGAACCGTGGGCACCACTGTTTGCGCTACCGCCCGCGGCGCCCCCCCAGACGAACTGTCGAGCGGGACACGTCCACCGACACCGGGTGTGTCCTCCGTCCGGGTTCGCGACGACGACGACGACGACGCGAGCGACGCCGACGACGAAACGTTCGGGAGAAAATCTCCCCCCGTGATCGTCCGCGAACCCCGTCGCGTCGTCCACCCCGTCGCGTCGTCCACCCCGTCCCGGTTTCGCGCGAAAAACGATGTCCCCGGGTCTCCCGCGCCCGAGCCCCGCGCGCGCTTTTCCCGGTGTTCCCCCGACGCGTACGAAACGCGCGGTCGACGCGCGCGACGCGCGCACCGCGACGAGAAGACGAAACACAAAAAGAAAAAAAGAGACCGCGTCGTAAAGCGCGCGCACCTCTTCGCTGGTCGTTCGCTCGCGCGTCGGCGTGTGTCGCGGGAACGAAGGAACCAATCAGCCACGTCGTCGTGTCGGTAAAAACAATGTCCGCGAAACGGCGGATTCGGCCAGTGTAAAAAAAAAAAGAAAAGTCGCGACGGCTCGGTGTTTTAGCGTCGGAAAATAAAACGTACTGTTTATACATACGATACGCGTCGTTAATTTCCACGCGAATTCCGTTCTTCTGAATGTTTTCTACGAACCGGGTGTCCGAAGTCGCGATAGATTTTTTTTCCACACCCCGCATCGAATCTTCGTTCCCCTCGCCGCGATTTTCGGGTTTGGGAAATATCTTTTGGATGGTTTGTAAATGAATGTATTTTCTGATACACGAACCGTAAAGTCTATGGGTATTTGTTCTGGTGGCGTCCGTCCGCCGGACGCCCGCGATCGGACATCTGGCTGGATACGCGTGCGTGCGTTTTTTGCCCCTCTTTCGTGTATGGGTCGTGACTCGTCGAATGGTATATGACGATCTGTGACGGTTCGTGACTCAAAACAAGTAGGTAGTGACCCCCCGACCGAGTCGTCCCGTCGGTTTGCGTTCTCCTCTCGCCCTACCGAACGGCGACGCCGTGTAAGAGGGAGAGGAGGAAAACCTGGAGCCCGCCGCGGGCGAGGTGACCGAGCGTTGGGATCGTGCGCATGGATTCGTCCGCGTTCGGGGGGAGCGGACCCGGGGAGTTGTGGGTGAACATGTACGTGTTGGCCGGCGTGACGACGACTGTCAACAGAAACAGAGCGGCGGCGCTCGCGGGGGAGAGCCAGGCGAGAGAATCCGGGGTGAGGCCGAAAGGGAGGGAACCGAGGACGAGACCGAGACCTCCGGCGATTTCGGCGACGCCGGTCCAGTTGACGTGGAAGCTCGGGGAGCCGGGGAGGCGCCAGAAGCCCCACGCGCCTTGGTGCGGCATCATGGAGACGAAGCCGTCGTGGACGGTGAAGTGGGCGACGCCGGCGGCGACGTAGGTGACACCGATGACGGGCCAAGTGGTTTTGGACCACGCCATGAGACCCGGGGAGAGGGACTCGAGCGCTGGGCCGACGACGGTGCAGCACTCGTACGTCGCGAGGAGGATGCCCGCCCAAACGCCGAGGACGACGGCGGTTTGCGCCGACTCATCCAAACCGGACACGACGGCGCCGAGATACCCTGGTTGGACCCACGGCGTCGCGTTGTCGTCGTTGTTGTCGTCATCGACGCCGTCGCTCCCCGCGGTCGCCCTCGGGACGGACCGAAGTCTTTGCGAGACGAAGTTGACTCTATCCGCTCTTCCGGAGGGTGACAAAGCCGTCGTCCTCACCGTCGACGCCCGAGCAAACACCGTCTTTCGCGCGATGGAGCACGTCGAGGACGACGGGGTGAGATGAACCCGCGTGAGCCCGCAGCGCATGGTTCCGTCGAGGGCGAATCCGAGCGCGTGGCACAGTGTCGCGCGCTCTGAGGAAAAGCTAGCACTACGTCAAAAGCTTACAATACATCATACAAATCTATCACGCCCGGAACAGCTTTCCTCGCTTCGTCCCACCGTGTTTATGCGACCGCACCGCCCGAGCGTCTCCAGTCTTCGGTTTCGTCTCTTGCGGACCGACGACGTGAGCACCCGAGAGCTCTCGCTCTTGCTGCGGAGTCAACTTTTTCTTCCTCTTTGGTTTGTTTGCGCCCGGTTTGTTACCCCTCGCTTCGGCATCCGCGGCGAGTCCGGTGAGAATATGGTTTGAAATCGCCGCGATCGGGTTCGCCTTGTACTGCGGATGTGATAAAACGGCTTGCATCCGCGTCGTTTCGTTGGACACGAGCGCCGTGCGCCGCTTCGCCGTCGGCGTCTTTGTCCTCTTTACCGATCCCGCTCCCCCGACTATATCCGCGAGCGAGAGCGAGAGCGTCTTCATATCTGTCACGGACATTTTTCCACTCCCTTTTTTCGCATTCTTTTTCATTTTCGTTTCCGTCGCGACTCGAATCTCTGCGCGCGCGAACGAACAAACGAACGCGTTTCGTCGGTCAGTCAGTCGGTCCTCTTCTCTCTTCAACGCCTGCGGCGCGCCCAGTCGTCACCGCCGATCGTAATCGTAAAGAGAATGACCCGACGCGCGATGCGATTCCACGTACTCTCTAAAAACGCCGCCCGCTTCTTCACTTTACGTCGATGATGATCCGTCAACCGCGACATTTCATCCTCGACTGAACCGGCGGCTGCGTCGTCACCCACGTCGTCTGCCGTCGCACCACCACCACCACTCGAACGCGCGAGCGCTTTACCCGCGCGTTCGGCACGTTCCGCTTTACGTCGAAGTTTCGCTTTGACCATGTCTCTTAGACGGATGAGGTCGGCGGTCTCGTCGTCGGGGTTGTTCTCGACGCCGCCTCGAAGTGAAGACTGGTTTTGATGTTCTTTTCAATCCGCAACTCGACAGACGCCGACTCCCCACCGGTCGGGTCTCCATGCTCCGCGTCGCGCTCGCCGTCGCGTCGCGCGCGTCGGCGTGCGCGTCTTCGTCGGCGTGCGCATCCGTCCCGATCGTCGCTCGACGACACCGTTCGTCCAACGGGAGAGCGTTACAGGATGCGCTCGACACGCATCGCTTACACATGCTCACCACTCTCGCCGAAGGCCGAACGCGATCGACGGGTGACCCGGACCCGGAATCGATCGTTCGAGAGACGGATGCGATGACGCACGAGGCGCGGGCGGAGATTGTCGCGCGACGGTTGCGGGAGAACGTCGTGAGGCTGGCGCGAGCGTTGGCGTCGGAGCGCGCCCGACTGGGAGATTTTGAAGGACGAGGATGGGAGAAGAGAGTCGAGGCGCATCGCGCGGCGGCGATTCGAGAGGTTGGTCATCACTGTTTCGTCGCGAAGTCAAAGGTCGAGGGCGTGGAGGCTGGGAACGGGTTGTTCGTTCGGGGGGTAGTGCGGGCGGGAACGGTGGTGGCGACGTATCCCGGACTAACGTACGTCGGAACGGCGATGAAGTACATGAATGGTTACCCAAGGGTGAGTAAGGATAACGATTATTTGATCGTGAGGACGGATGGGAGCGTGATAGATGCCAAGCCGTGGGGTATAGGTGGGGAAGATGAGGCGTGCTTTTGGCCAGGTCCACCGCTGAAGTACTCGGCAGAGCGACTGGACGAGTTGAAGAACGCGAGTTTTCTTCAAAAGTTGATGAATCCGATGCTCAGCGAGGAGACGAGGCTGTCTTTACTGAACGAGTGCGAATCTTTGGAGCGGGCGAACGTGTTTGCGTACGCACATCTCGCGAATCATCCGCCGAAAGGAACTCTGCCAAACGTCATCGTCGCGTCGGTGGATGTGCCAGCAGACACAGATATTCGGCCGTACATTCCGAACGTGAACGTGATGCCGGACGACGAGGAGGAGACGAAAGAGAGCGTTTGGAGCATCGTGACCGATGGCGAACGAACGTTGGCGAAACGAGCCCAGGATGTCGCGGCTGCTTTGTTTGGCGAGGACGAGGACGCCCCAAAGGTGGTCAAATCAAACGCCACCGAGTCCAATCGAATCCGATCCTTAGTCCTCGTCGCCACTCGAGACATTTCCGACGGAGAGGAGATATTGTTAAATTATAGATTATCTACGCACGTGAGTCCACCGTCGTGGTACACCCGCGTCGACCCCGAGGAGGACGCGAGAAGATGGTCGTGACTTGCAGACTTCCTTTTATAGCTAGAATTAAAATGTACAGTACAATCTAGATTCATCTTAGACAATCGCCGTAAACACACTCCCCTCCGATGTACGTGGCGATCACTTTCGGTGGTACTTTTCCCTCAGTCACTTCGAGCGGTGAGCCGTCAACAATGACAAAATCAGCCATCGCACCGACGTTGAGAGACCCCACAAGTCCGTCGAGTCGCAAAGCGTGCGCTCCACCCTTTGTAAACATTCGCAAAGCTTCATCGACGCTCAGCGCTTCTTTATCTCTTTGCACGGCAGCTGCGATGCCTTGAAACACATCAGCGCTCACTATAGGCCAATCACTTCCTCCAGCAAGAGCCACTCCGTGTTTCAGAAACGTTCGAAGCGCGTAGTATCGCTCCGCCCGATTCGCGCCGAGTCTCTCTTCAACGCTCTCAGCGTCCAAAATTGTCTGAGTCGGCTGCACGCTCGCCACCGCTCCCAGCTCGGCAAAACGTCGCGGTTGTTCGTCAATCGGTGATTTGAGATGTTGCGCGTGCTCGATTCGGAACCGACGCAACGGCTTATCACCATTCGTCTCAAGGAGCTCTGCGAGCACGTCGAGCGCCTGCTCGACAGCGGCGTCGCCAATGGCGTGCACCGCAATCTGCAACCCCTCAGCGTCCGCCGCGAGCGCGTCTCGACGCAGATCCTGCTCTTCTTTACCGCCAGGCGGGTACATCAACTTTCCTTTCGTACCCGGAGCGTCCGCGTACGGCTCCAACATCGCCGCTGTCCTTCCCCCAAGCGATCCATCTAGAAACGCCTTGACGCCTCCGAGCCGAAGTCTCGACATTCTCTGAGTCTTCGGATCCTCCCTCGTCCACCCACCGTTCCACGCCGGGTGCTTCACAACCGATTTGTAATCTCCCAGTGGCATGTACGACGTCACTCGAATCGGCAGCGAACCTTCTCGGTCCCACTTTGCGAGCGTCTCGAAATCTTCCCACAGTCGCTCGTAGCCATCCCGTCCCGCCGCCAACATCTCGATATCACCGAAATCACCGACAGATGTGATTCCGTGACTCAGGAGATAATGAATACCCGCCATCAACGCCTCGTCTCTCTCCTTTCGCTTTCGTCTCGGGATCGCCTTTGCCACCGCCGCCGTTGCGAGCTCCTTGACCATGCCCGTCGGTGTTCCAGCCTCGTCGCGCTCGATAATCCCACCCTTAATCTCCACGTTTTCATCCATCAACCCCGCCGCTTCCAACGCCGCCGCGCTCGCAAACCCAACGTGCGCGTCCGCCCGCAACGCAAACACCTTGACCCCATCGAACCGGTCATCCAACCATTCAATCCTCGGCGTTTCTTTTTCAGTCCACCGAGACTCGTCCCACCCGCTCGCGAGCGTCCAACCTCCATCGTCTTTCGAGATTCCCTCAGCCAACGTCTCGACGAAATCCGACCGAGATCGCGCGTTGGATAAATCAATCATCCCTCGCGAGAACCCACCGGTGATGACGTGCGCGTGCGCGTCGACGAAACCTGGGACCAACCGACGGCCTTTACAGTCTCTTCTAACCGACGCCGCCGCCGACGACGACGACGACGGAACACGCACGTCGAGGATCCGTCCCGTGGACGACACCGTCACGGATCCGATGAGAGTTCCACCGTCATCGGTGACGACGCCGTTGTTCGTAAACGACGACGCGTCGAGGGCGCAGTTGATGTACGTCGTCGTGTTCACGTCAGCATCATCGTCAACTCGATGCGTACGATGACGTTCGCGTTGAACCGCCCCGACGCCGAACCCGAGCGGACACGCCCCGACGCCGCCGCTCCCTTCTCTCACCGCGAGCCACCGCTCGACGAACGGCCACGCGATGGAGACGACGGCGCACGCGATGGCGAGCGCGAGCGATAAATCGCGGACTCCGCGAGGCATCCCAGCGCAGAGTGAAGACGTTACTGACGCCGACGTCAGTCTTGGACGGCGAAGACGACGAAGACGAAGACGATGACGCGCGATGGCGCCGTCTTCATCCGTGTCCCCCACGAGGGCCCGTGGACGATGACCCCGCGGAGCGATCCGTGGGCGTTCGTCGCGCGAATCACGCTCTGCGTCGTCGGTTGGGAGCTCGTTCGGTTCGGGTTCGTTTTAGCCTCGCGCGCTTGGATCGTCGACGGGAAACGCGGGACATCGAAGGATGACGTCGCGCGCGTGCGATTGGAAGCGCCGAAACATCTCACCGGATGCGTCCACGCGATGTTTACGGCGACGATGAGCGTGTGGATGCTTCGAGACGCGAGCGCGCTGACGAACCCGCTGGATTGTTACTTCACGCGCGGACCGGGAGTTGGGCTTCCGAACCCGGCGAGAGATCGCATGGAGTTTACGAATTTTGTGTTTGGTGGGTATCTCTTGTCGGATCTCGCGCATATCCTGGCGCGGTTTCCGAAACTGGGCGGGTTGGACGCGGCGTTTCATCACGCGGTGTTCGCGTTGTGTTCGCTCATCGCCGGGTCTTCGCAGTCGATGATGTTGCCCTTTGCGTGGTTGTTGCTCGGGGAGATGTCTACCCCGTTACTCACGCTCCGTTGGATATTGAAATCGATGGCGTATTCGTTGAAGAGCGACAAGATTATCGCGCTGGCGCAATTTGTCGGGTTTAAGCGCGTGACATCCATTGAAGAAGCGGAGAAGCGGCTTGAAATCGTGAACGTTGCGCTTCTCGCCGTGACGTTCTTCTTCGTCCGCGTAGTGGTGTATAATCTCGGTTTCGCCCACATGCTTTGGGCGTCCCATACCGGTCTTCTCGATCCGATTCCGCGTTACGTTGTGTTGACGTTCAACGCACTCGTCGGACTGGGTTCGCTGCTCAACGCGTATTGGTTCTACGTCATCACTTCCAAGGCGCTTCAGAAGTTTTTCAAGGGGAAGGAAAAGGTGGGCTAAAGGTCTGTCAATTGCATAGCATTATCGTAGAGAATTTTCGTAGCAAATTTTTTTGTAGTCAGAGCATTCATTAGGTGAAAGAAAGAAGTGGTTGGGTTGTTGCGCGCGTTTGCAATACGTGTTACAATCAGTTGGAATTTTCTAGCTGTCCTCAGATTCAGAAATCTTCCGCAAAGCTTCCTTTTGCGAGGCGTCAAATGCGTGTTGCATGTCTCGTTCGTTCCATCTCAAGCAGCGTCGGAGAGAAGAGATGAAATCCCCCGTCTGATCGGCGTAGTTGATCGTCGGAATTGGGTACTGGCTCATGCGGACAAAGACAGAGTCTCCGCTCTCGAGCTCGCACCGATCCCGGCCGTCAAACGACACCCAAGCGGAGCATCGAGAGTCTTGCGCGACGCGGAGTTCGATTTCGACGCTATCCGGGAAAATCACCGGACGGAAGGATAGAGTGTGCGGGCAAATCGGCGTCATGAGGATGGAAGGGACACTCGGGTGCACCATGGAACCGCCGGCGGAGACGCTGTAGGCAGTCGACCCCGTCGCGGTGGCGACAATGACGCCGTCCGCTTGGACCGTGGTGATGAGTTCGCCACGATCGTACGCTTCGATGCGCGACAAGTACGGGCTCGGACCACGATCGACGAGAAGCTCGTTGAGCACGGCGATCTTCTTCGTGGCGGCTCCCGTTCCTCCGTTGATCTCCTTGTCCTTTGCCTTTACGAGCGTACATTCAAGGCGCATTCTGAGAGTTATTGGAACGCCACCTTGGATGTTTGCGACCGGTTTACCGCGGCCGACGGATTGCAGTAGACTAGCAGCCATCTCATCGCTCGGATGACTGGTCAAGAACCCGAGGGAACCAAAGTGGAAACCGAGAAGCGGCGGCACCGGTCCTTGGAAGAGTTTACTCGCGTGGAGGATCACTCCGTCACCTCCGAGACAAACAATTATGTCGAGCGTACCGTAATCTTCAGGCGGGATGATCCCGTCAACCTTGCGGATTGGCTCTGCGTTCTTTAGGACTATCGCTCGGTGCTGAGTCTCCTCGATATCTGCGTTCATCAACTCATCCATGACGTCCTCATCGAGGACTACGGTTATCCCCATTGTCATCATGGCGTGGGCCACCTCGATCAACTCGGGAAGAAGAGCGAGCCCGATCTTTTTTAGTAAGAATATACGACGTGGTTGCTGACGCCATACTAAAACTAGTTGCTGCGTGCTCGGATGAGAAATCTTAAGCTCACGGTTTTCAACGAGCTCTCGAGTACACGAGAAGCCGTCGGTTCTGATGATATACATGTCAGGAGCATCCATGAGCGAGCTATGTTCGCCGAGAACTTGCCCGTCTTCATCTTCGGACATCGATTCACCCGTCTCTGGGCGATCCTCAATCATCGGGCCCCCACGAAACTTCTTGGCGTACTCTCTGACAAAGGCTTCTTGAGCGATCGACCCAAAGTCGCACACGAGCGTCTCCTGCGCTAATGCCTCGTCAACATCCATCCCCTCGTGTACTCTCCAGCACGCGACCAGAGAACCGGTGCGTCCGATCCCGGCTTTGCAGTGCACGAGAATGGGTCTCATGGAGACGTCGTTGACTGTCTCGATAAAACGGCCAACATCCTCCTCAGTTGGTGCCTCCATGTCGGGAATCGGTATGTGCACGATGTTCAAGGCGCTCGACCCAAACGTACCCTGACCGGAGCCTCCACCGAAGGCTTGAAGCCATTGATTATCACGATCTGACCCTCTGAGGTCGATCACCGTCTTAAAGTTGTTGCGAACCAGCCAAGCCCGCCCTTCGGCCGTCGGTTGACCGCCTCTGTAGAACGCCGGAACCGCGCTGTCATCCACCTCTGAAACCATTTGCAAATTGGGAATAGCAGTGCCGCTCGGAGCATTCGGGGCTCGAGTGCGCGGATGCAGGACGTCGAGAGAAGCACTTCTTAGAGCTTCGAACCTGTGCCTAACCGTCACGCTACAACCGCCCACGAGTTCACACGACCTCTCCAACACGACGCGAAGTTCCCACAACGCGCTCCTCAGACGAGCCAACTCCTTACTTCGGAGGTTGTTACTGAATCTCCCCGCGACTTCTGCCGCCGAGGCGCACACAACCACTCGTCCCAAAGCTTCCGTCACCTCTCCAGAGCATGAATCCAGGGTGTTCGTGTCGAAATCGACCTCGCACTCTGCGCTCAAAACGTCGGAAAACGAAGCCAGGACCGCCCGCTCCAACTGCGCAGCCAACTGGGGTACAGGGACGTAAGACCCGTCCGGCCGAGCTACGAACTCCACCCCCTTATTCATTCTACCGCTTTGACTTCCTCCCTTGTTCTCGTCATCCACAGACGGGAACATTTCGCTCTCAGAAATCGCTCTGGGGGTCCCAGTCCCACGTTGACCTCTTCCGTTCACCAGCAATCTATCCTCCTGACGCGCGACAACGCATCGTCCACCCACTCCCCCGATTCGAAACCTCCGTGAGGTCATTCTCGAGCATCTTACAGACGGTGACGCGGTGCGGCTACCCACATAGACGCACGTCGACGCCATTCTCGTCGAAGCACCGTGCGTGGTCGATAACGTCCCGGACGAAATCCCTATCCAGTCACGGCAACGACACGCGGGTCGATGACGACACCGACGCGCGAACGTTTAAAACGTCCCCCTTGCTCGCTTCCGTGCGTTTTCCCGGCGGTCCGTCGTTCGACGTCGAGGCTCGTCGACGGTTTCTGAGTGACGCGTGTCGCGTCAGCAGCTCGGGTAACACGCTGTAGAGCACATTTTTGATCCGCTTTCACGATCGGTAATATTTGATCGGCTTTTGTAGCGATCAAGTAGCTTGATCGACTATTTTCAAGGATCCATCGAAAGTTGAAAAACACGTTCCATGCATGATAATTCATACTATAAATCAGCGATCAATGTTTTTAATCGATACACTAAGGTTCGGGACCGGTAATCCATCGATCAGGCGATTTGAAAGACAAAAGTGCGTTATTGATGCCGAAAACGTTTGCTTTCGTTGAAGCTAGTGAAAGGCGCGTTCTTGGATCAATCTGAAAAGGCCCCCTGACGTCACACTTTTGCCGCCGATCGCCGTCATAGCCATGGCCTCCGCGTCCGTCCAATCTGTAGCACACACGGTACGTATAGTCGAACCCATCCCGCGCGGTGTCCAGGTGGACGATGCGTCGTCGCGCGTCAGGAACGCGAACGAGTTTCGAGCAAGATGCGTGACTCAGCCATATGTCTATCCGAAACGATCATCGGGCGCGTTCCGGATCGTCCCCCGATTCGTTTGATGGAAACGAACGGGTATTCAGATGAGTTGTACCGACTGACGCGTCTCGTTCCCATCCCGTGTGATGACGACTTTATTTTCGTAGCACTTGGCGTCTCGTAAGCGCGTCTGCGGCGCCGCCGTCAAGCCGACCGCTCGCGGTGTTGCGCGGGTCGTCCCGCGCGCCCGAACGGCGTTCGCTGTCGAAGCGGTGGACAAGAAGAAGGTTCTTATCGTTAACACTAATGGTGGAGGCCACGCGAACATTGGTTTCTGGTTGGCGAAGACCCTCGCCGGCGCCGGTCACGACGTCACGATGAACGTCGTCGGAACGGAGGATGATAAGAAGATGGCCAAGACTCCGTTTTCCCTCTTCGACGAGATCCGATCGATGGGAGTGAAGACTGTGTGGGCCGATCCGGCTGATGTGGCTGCCAAGCACGCCGGCGCCAAGTTTGATGTCGTCGTTGACAACAACGGTAAGGACATGGACACCGTCGGTCCGGTCGCCGAGTTTGCCGTCGCCGCCGGCGCGTCCCAGTTCCTCTTCGTGTCCAGTGCCGGTATTTACAAGCCCACTCCGTGCCCGCCGCACGTCGAAGGCGATGCCGTCAAGGAAACGAGCGGCCACGCCTTGGTCGAGGCTCACCTCAAGACTTTGCCGCTGAAGATGAGCTCCTTCCGTCCACAATACTTGACTGGCTACGGTTCCAACAAGGATTGCGAGGAATGGTTCTTTGACCGCATCGTTCGCGGACGCCCGATCCTCGTCCCGGGGTCCGGTGACCAACTCTCCTCCGTGACTCACGCCGAAGATTTAGCCACCATGATTGCCTCCGCGATCGGTAACGATGCAGCCGCTGGTGAAATTTTCAACTGCGTCACATCCAAGGCGGTGACGTTGAATGGTATGGCTGAGCTCTGCGCCGCCGCTGCTGGAGTCGAAGCCAACATCATCAACTACGATCCGAAGGATGTCCCGGATGTTGAAGTCAAGAAAGCTTTCCCGTTCCGCCCGATCCACTTCTACAGCTCGAGTGCGAAGGCTCAAGCCGTCCTTGGCTGGTCCCCGAAGCACCCGGATCTCGGGGCTGAACTCAAGGAGCGCTTCGCCTACTACAAGTCCATCGGTCGTGACAAGAAGGAAATGGCGTTCGAGACGGACGACAAGATCCTCGCTGCGATCGGTAAGTGAGACCGCCGCTGTAATTATTCAATTAACACGAGTCCAATTTCGTTAATTTACCACGCAACTTTTTATTACAGCAAGTACAATGAAAACTTGCTCGTGCAAGTCTTCGTGTGTGCGGGCGGGTATGTCGGTATACAGCAGTTATTAGATAATATATCACCTCCCCATGAGGTGGGCGTAGTCTCCCAAGAAGTTGATGGCCAAGTTACGCGCGGAATCGTTCGTTAGAGACTGAATCCTCGGGTGTAAATTCGCTCGCTGGGTCGCTGCCGGATCGGAGTACGCGTATGCAGCGTGTCTGAGAGTGATTTCGACACCTTGCGTGAGGGACGCGTACTCATCCCCAAAGTCCGCATCGATGAAGCGTTCGAGTTCGTCGACGTCACCATCAATGATGTGCCAGCGCTCACCCGGTCTGGCTGTCGACGCGATCAAGTTTGCCGCCGCTAATCCTCGAGAGGGAAACCCATCCGATGAAACGACTGAGACGCCGAAACCTTCTGCAGTTTCTGCAACCCGAAACCCAGCCGCTCTCAACACATCCTCGCAACTCGCGACGCTCCGACCCCTCGAAGCGATGACAAAAATGCGAGACCCACGTTCGAGCGCCGAGTGAATCAAGGGTTTTAGATCTTCATACACCGTTTGCTCCCCCGGGATTTGAGTCGATGCATCCTCGCGTTCCGTGTCCACCGCCGTCTGAAGACCCGCCGGCATCATCTTCCGTCCATCCCAACCGACCGAAGACTCCACGTCCTCTCCCCATTTCAACACGCTCATGAGTTTAATCTCTCTCCACGACGAGATGATCTCATCCACCGTCAACGGCCTCGTTCTCCGTTCGAAGCGTTGCTCGGCGCTAAACACCGGTCCCGGTCTCCCCCCACTCGTCGTCCGCCCACCAATGATCGCCTCGTCCGCAATCACCCGAATCATAACCGCACCCTCACACGACGTAGATTCATCGATACAACGCCGCATCGTCCGCATCGCTTCGACGTACGACGCCGCGTCTCCCGGAACGTGGTCCGGCCAACGCGCGCTCGCGACGGCGTGCGAAATCCGAGTCATCTCCACCGTCGCGTCAACCATCGCGTCGTACGCGAACAACACGACGTCTGCGGACGACGCATCGGTATCCCAGTTCTCTTTCGAGCGCGTTTTCACCGTCACCCTCGCCGAACGAATCCTCGCGTCGGCGTCGACGTTCGCGGATTGTTGACGCAGCATCCACCGACGTCGCCACGCGTCGACAGAAGAGACGCTCGAACGACGACGCGCGACGCCTCTCGCGCCGGCGTCGCATCGGATCGACATCTTTCGATCGATCGATCGATCGATCGCCCGTCCGTCGGCGTCGCCGCCGCCGATCCCGCGTCGTTCAGTGAGGGTGAATTCCCAACGTGTTCGCGTCAACACCAACTCGGTCCTTCACACCATGCCCCCGCCGACGGACACACCACCCACCGTCGACGTCGAACGGGGCGGGGAACGATCGTCGGGATCGGATTCCGGGTACGCGAGCGAGGACGAGGACTCGGAGACGCGTCGTTCGTGCAGACGACGGGTCGAAGAGGGGTTCGGTGTAACGAAACGAAACCAAAGTGACATCGCCGATGCCGCCGACGACGACGCGCGGAAACAGACGACGCACGGGGGATGGACGTCGACGTGGCCGACGCTCCGAATCGTCTTCGTCGGCGTCGGGGCGTTGGCGTACACCGCCGCGGTAGGGTGGGCCGGGTTTTCTCTTCCGGACAAGTGGGGCGGCGACATGGCGTTTGCGCGCAAATCCGCGGCCGAGGACGGGGCGACGATCGCCGAAACCGCGCCGGGTACGGGCGTGGGCACCGCGCGGGAGGGTCGATCGGTGAAAATTGGACCTCGGAAGGAGTACTGCGTGATTCAAATCACGACGCCGGTGGACGCGGAGTCGAGAAGGGCGGCGACTTTCGACGCAAAGGTTGCCGACGACGACGAGGGTGCGTACCTGGCGAGGAGTCACGTGCACGTCAACGGGAAGGGTATGCACGCGAATTTGATGTTTGACGCCATCATTGAGGCTAGACGACGCGGGTGTGATGGAGAGTGGTTTTTCATCGGGGACGACGACACGTTGTTTTACCGGAAAGGGATCGAGATGTGGCTGCGACAGCGCGAACCGCAAAAAGAGTGGCGGGTGGCGCACGGGAATTTGTACGAACCGCAGAAACTCGCAGACAGTTGGTTCACCGGTGGGTCTGGGATAGCGGTGACGAGACCGCTGGTGCGGGAGATGATTCGGAAGTATAAAAGGCACCGCTTGGATGAGGTAATTCAACAGGCGTTTTCCTGGTGCGGTTGCATGGATGTGCCGTTTATGCGAGCGCTCACCGAGTCTGGAGGAAGAGTTTTTCATCAACCAAACTTGTTTCTTGATTCGTGTCTCGACTGCGACCGGCGAGGGATCGCGGGGATGCCCATAGTAGGGTGTCACGCGGGGACGATGTTCCGAGCAAGTAATCCGCCGGCGACGACGAAACACGGAGACGCGTACGGGGAGACACCGAGAGAACAACTGTACTCGCAGCATCCATCCGTCGCTCGAATGACGCCGTCCGCTCGACGCAAGTGGTTCGACGATAAGTGTGAAGGGACTAAAAAGTAGTAGACATAGATACGGGGAACTTTTTTCGAGTCGAACGCTCTCGCGCGTTTCGATTCATTTCTTTAATTTTTGTTGTAACAACATGCTTGTACTGCGAAAGCGAAGCCATACGCACACAGACGCCGCACATCCGAGCAACCGCGATTCGGAATCGCTCGATCGATTCAGAAAAACTCTTAAAGCTTGTTCGTCTTCAAGCGATGACGCGGTCGTCGGCGCCGCCTTACGGTGCTCGCCCTCGGGTGACCACACAAGAAGACTCTGAGAAAAACGCACGAAACGCATCTTTTCCAAGGTCTCAAAAAGATTTCGGCGAGTCCGGAGGCGCTTTTCCCGAGCTCGATGTCGTGCAGTTTCCGCAAGGAATGGGATTTTCATCGCGTCTCGCGTTCGACGCCAAAGAGATCCCTGCCTCGCTCGGAATGTCGTTCAAAAATTTGTCCTGCATGGCTGCGAAGAGAGCCTTTGGCTCTGAGCGAACGACACCCGAATATCTTGGATTTCTGAAACACGTCGAGCGGTGCAAGAGAGAGTGTGAGGGGAATAAAGATTGGCAAGATTGCGCGTCGTCGAGCGGTGGGCTGAGAGACGCGATTCCGGTGAAGAGGCTTCGAAACGTTGATCCAAATAGCGTCGGCGACAAATTTCTTTGCGATGGAGACGGTGAACCGGTGATCATCGAAGACGGCGGTCGCGACTGGGATCTGCGCTGGGGTGATTTTGACATTTTGAAGGAAAATCTCGCGTCATTCATGGTGACGTGTAACGACAGGGCTCCGGCTCGGATGACGGATGCCAAGGAGGGGCTTCAGCAGAGGACATTTTCCATCGCTCTCGAGGATTACTTGGATTACTGTACGTCGCGAGAGAGCGCACTCGATCCGAAGAGGGTCCCATTCTATGCAAACGGTCTTCGTGTCTTTAGCGAGGCGACAGACCAAGTCATCGAGCGTCTGTACGATGCGTTTCCTCGACCGTATTTCACGTCGGCGTGCGACCACACAGAGATGATTGTCAAAACTACACTCGGGCACTTCTTAAGGGATCAATCGCCGAGCACGACCGAGTCAACCGTGTCGAAATCCCTCGACAAGATGTTCATCAGTCCTCAAGGTGCAATCACGCGACTCCACTACGATTCTGGAGACGCACACGGTTGGCTCGGGCAGGTTGCTGGGCGCAAATTGTTTGTCTTCTATCCGCCGTCGTCCGAGCTTCCAGTCGTGGAGGAATCGCACTCTTCGTTGGACCCTCTCAATCCAGAATTGCACAACCTCGGTGCACGTCTCGATCCACCGTACGCGTGCGTGCTCGCTCCGGGCGAGATCGTGCTCAATCCTCGAAAGTGGTGGCATTACGCCGTCTCGCTGGATGAGCGCTCGGTCACCGTCATGCGCAACTTTTACAACGCCGGGTCGAACGTCGACGGTCTGGTTAAAGTGATTGCGAATTCTTTTCATAAAAGTATCGGTGCGAGGGACCGCGCCCAAGATCCCGCAAACGGTGGGCTTTAGATTGAATGGGGATGTTTCGCGCGCGCCTGCGCGTGCGGGCCTCTAGACGGAAAACCTCAAACGAGGTCGTAAACTTTTAATGTGTAGAAACGAATGTGAATATAAAAAGTCTATCGGTTTAATCGGCGGCGATACACGAGCGCGAATGCTCAGATGCACGACTCTGCGAGCTAAGAGGAGAATACCGCGGGTGACGAACGAAACTCACCACCCACTCGTGCTCAATTCCTTTTCGAGAGTCGCGTTCAAACAAACCCGAGGTTTTTCTCAAACTTGCGCTGTTGAAACTTAAGCCGAGAAGAGCTCCTCCAAAGTCATATCTCTAACCTTCGCAACCTCCTTGAACGTACGCATTTCGCTGAGACCCGCAACGACCGCACGGGCGTTGTTCAACGGGTTCGAGCTACCGAGTTGCTTGGCAAAGCAGTTCTTGTACCCCGCCAACTCGAGCACCGTGCGGCACGCGCCGCCGGCAATGACACCGGTACCTGGCGCCGCCGGTCGCAACATGACAACCGCGCCCCCCTTACCCTTGACCGTCACGCGGTGCGGAAACGTCGCACCCTTGGTGATCGGCGCCTTGGTCGCGCTCTTTCTCGCATCCGTAGCCGCCTTCGTCACGGCGATTTGCACCTCCTTGGCCTTTTTGCACCCCACCCCGACGGTACCCTTCCCGTCGCCGACGACGACGGTGGCGCGGAAGCTCATCTGCGAGCCACCCTTGGTGACCTTGGTCACGCGGCTCACCTGCACGACGGTTTCGGTGAAATCATCACCCTTGTCGCCGCGTCCACCGCGTCCACCGCGTCCACCGCGGCCGCGTCCGCCGCGACGTCCTCGCGGGGCGCCGTCCTCTTCGGACGACTCCTCCGCCGTCTCGCCTTCACCCGCGGCGCGCGCGATCGCCGCGGTGCGTCGCGCGACGACCGGGGTAAATTTCATTCCGTTCGCTCGCGCCGTCGTTCGGCGTTCCGACGTTCGCGTCGCCGCGAGCGCCGACGCCAGGGTTTGCATCGTCGCCAAGGAGGACGTCGACATGATGATGATGATGAGTCTCGGTGAGTGAGAGCGATCCGGGACGTGCGTGCGCGAACGAGGGAAGATCTAGAGTCCTGCCGTGCGCGGGACGAAAATCGACGCTAGTTACGTCGTGCTCTCGCGCGCGTCGTTCTGCCGCCCCGCGTCCCGTCGCGTCGCGTCCGTCCACGCGAATCGGGGTCGCGCCGTCGGGGCGCGTCCGAGCGCTCGGGTCCAGTCGCGTCGACGGATGCGGATGGGAAATAATGGGGTAAGGATTCATCACTGTTTACACATACGAATCACGCGTCGACACGATCGAGAAAACCTCAAATCGACAAAAGCCCTAATCGGGTGTCATCGTAGTGTGGCGCGTCGAAAAGCCGTGTGATGGGAAAACACGTTGAAACGCGTCGCGCGGACGTCGGGTGTTCGGTTTTTTTTAACAATGACGAGTCGTGATTCGTGAAATTTCGAGAATAGGCCCCCCCCGAGACAGACGAGGGCACACAGATTGGGTTTGCTAGTGTATCATATGTGAGACATGGGTCTACTCGACCGACTGGGGAGACGACGGACGAGTGATTTCGATGTCGGTCGTCTCCCCCGGTCGGTTCGATGCTATCGGGGCGTCATCGGTCGTGCGTCTCGCTCTCGACCGCGGCCGCGGCGCGACGAATGGCGGTGGAACTGAGATCGTTGCGGAATCCCGGAACGGGTCGGAACATACTGCCGAGGCCGAGCGGAACGTCGAGCGCGTCGGCGTCGATGAAGAGGTTCGTCTTTGGATCGAGGCGACCGGCGACGAGGAAGTCGCACGCGTTGGCGCGAATGATGTCGAAGCTCTCGGCGAGGGCGCGCTCGGAGCCTCCGGAGTACTTTGGGTCGAGGAGACGGACGGCGGTGTCGACGCCGACGACGAATGTGACGCCGGGAAGCGCTCGCGTCTTGTCGACAAAGAGCGGTGTCTTGGTGAGCAGGCAAACGTCGCGGGGGGAGGTGAATTGATAAAGACGACGGATGATCTCCTCGACGGTGAGGGTGCCCTTGTCGGCGTTTGTGACGCCGATTTCGTAGGCGCCGACGGCTTCGGCGTCGGATGAGGACGCCGTCGCGGCGTTTAATAGTTCTCGATGTCCGTCGTGGAGCGGATTGAAAGATCCGCTGAGCACAAAATCGGCGCGCGTGGCGCCGACAGCCGTCAAAACACCACCCGTAAACTCCAACACCGCGGGAGACGTCTCGCTATCGTCCTCCAACCACCGTCTCACCGCCTCCGCCGGATCCGTCGAAGGCGCGTACGCCGGCTCTTCCGACATCGCCGTCACCACCATCCCTCGCAGCTCAGCCTCGCTCAAGGTTTCCCGCACGAGATCTTCCCCGGATTGCTCCCCACACATCATCTCATCGCTCTCTCCCGCGTCTCGCGCCAACCTCCACGCCTCGTCGTGAAGCGCTCTCAGCACCAACCGACTCGCGCACGCCTCCTCCTCCGCCCGTCCTCTCCCTGAAGCCTTATCCAGCGTCATCTCGTACGTCATCAACCGTCCCATCGATTTAGACGCCACCACACACCGATGTTCACCTCGTTTCACCACGTCCTCCGTCGTCAGCGCGCACGTGGCGCCTATCCCCACGGTCGACGCGACGTCTCTCGCGTCCGCAGTCGCCGGCGTCGCCCTCGTCGCGTTGGCGTACGCCGTCTCGGCCAACGCCACGGCCACGTCCGCGGCGACGTACTTGCCCTCAAACTGCGACGACTCATTCGCGTTCCCACTCGTCGTCGACGCTCGAAGAATCTCCCGCGACGCCTCTCGCGCGTACGGCACTCGCGCGTCTATGAGCGTTCTCGAACACTTTGGCACCGACGTCAACCACCCGAGCGCTCTCACGCCACCACCGGTGACGTGAATCGCCGCGCGCGCGCGCGAGGCGTGGATGGATTCAATCACCGCGCGCACCGAGGGTTCCATGCGCCGTCCGTCCGATCGCGTCGGTGTGTGAGGACTTTGTTGGGGATGATGATTTCGTTGATGATGATTGGTGCGTCAAACAAGCAGTCCTTCGGCGCTTCAAACGACGCCGCGCATGTCGGCGCCGACGCACTCGTCGCGTAAAAAGCTCATCGGTTCGTCGTCATCCAAGGATTCCAACCCCGCCGGGTCGTTCGGTGGGGCTTTAAACCTCGAGAACGCGGGGCATAACGCGCGCGTGAACTCGCACGTGTACGTCCATAGAAATCGATCCTTCTCTTCCAACTCGACGACCGACTCGAGCGCGCGCGGGGTCGGCGATCGAACCTCGGACGGGAGACCGATCGTTCGATCGGAGAGTACCGGATGCGTCATCGCGGGAAACGGGGTCGCGGGGTAGAGGGGAAGACGCGTTTGGTTTCGATCGGCGCGCGCGTCGGCGTCGGTTGGATCTCTGGTCGCGAGGGACGCGACTGACTGAACGTGAGTACTGACGATGTATTCGCCCGACGACGCGTGAAACGACAGGTTCATTTTCGCATCCATCGCGAGCGGAATCGCGTGCGGAATCCTCGGTCTCACCGGGTTGCGGGGATTGGCGGCGCACTGCGGGTTTATGCTGGCGACGGGAGCGGCGGTGGCGAGCGTAAAGTGCGAAGGGAAACCGTCGAGTTACTTTCCGTCAATCGATAAAATATTCATCGACGGACCGCACGCCGGGTTTGGTACGTTTGTTTTGTTTTGGACGTTGTCGTACAACTGCGCGCACTTGTTCTGAGGGACGAGTAGTACGTCCTAAATATGTCATTTTCGGCAGAGCTCGTCAAGCGCCAGAGGCGACCAGTGTCGTACGCGCTCAAGCAACGGGATTACGAGCAAAAGCACGTGGGAGGGGCGAACGCGATCGCGGTCGGAGAGAATGATGTGATGTTCACCGGTGGTCGCGATGGGAGCGTGCGGGCTTGGGATCTCTCGGGCGGGATGCCTTCGTGTTCTGGCTTGTTTGAAGGTCACGCGGCGTGGGTGAACGACGTGGCGCGGTTGGACGGGACGCGGTTGGCGAGCGCCTCGAGCGATCACACGGTGAGACTGTGGAACACGGAAACGGGTGAGGCGATCACGGCGTTGCAGGCGCACACGGATTACGTCATGGCGTTGGCGAATCCTAGGGATGATTCAAGCAAGTTTGCCAGCGGCGGTCTCGGGGCGGAAATCTTTCTCTGGGACGTTGAAAAGTGCGTCTCCGTCAATGCATCGCCGGTGTATCTGAGCAAAGCTCGGGACGATTGCTTGACGCCGTTGACGGGATCGAAGGAATCCGTTTACGCTCTGGCGATGAATGCGAACGGAAATATTTTAGTTTCTGGCGGCACGGAGAACGCGCTCCGCGTGTGGGACACCCGCACCAACCAAAAGGAGGGCAAGCTCAAGGGGCACACGGATAACGTGCGCGCCATATGTGTCAACGAGGATGGTAAGCGGTGTGTCACAGCGTCTAGCGATCGGACGATTCGAGTTTGGGACATCGGCGAGCAGCGTTGCGTGCAAACCTTTGCGGGAATGCACAGCGGGTCGATTTGGGCTCTCGCTATGAGCGAAGATTTCGCTCGGGTCTACTCTGGCGGTCTCGACAAGAGAATCTGCGTGACAAATCTCACCGACCGACGATCGAGCTTGTTAAGCGTGGAGTCTGCTGCGATATTGAAGCTTAAGCTCGACGGATCTCATCATCAGGCTCGATCGGATGGACACATTTGGACCGCCACGGCGTCTAGTTCCATCAAGCGTTGGCCCGCCAACTTTCCAGAGGATAAAGCGGACGGTGACGTCGAACCGCCGGTCACACCGACGGTGAGTGGATCTTTCAGACGGTCATTCCCCAGTGCGGGCGCGTCTCCCGGCCCGTCAAACTTCACCCCGGGTAGTATCTCGCGCAATCCCGGCGTGTGGTTTGACGTCGGCTCGCCTGGAGTCATGTCCTTTGGGACGCCGCACAAATTCGACTCTTTCGGCGACACCTCCGCCGCGACATCGTCGAATGCGAGCACGAATCGTTACCTCTCACCATCGTTGGAGATTACGGGAATAAACCCCATCGTCCGTCACGCGGTTCTGCACGATAAGAGACACGTGCTCACGCAAGACTCTGTCGGGAGCATCGCGTTGTGGGACGTCACCAAGCCGTCCCCAGTGAAAACGTTTGACGGGATGACTGGCACGGGTACGGACGACTTTGAGTCTCTACTCGGCGACGAAGAACTGAACCCTAAAAAAGTGGTTCCGTCTTGGTTCTCCGTCGACGCTCGAAGTGGTTCTCTCAGCGTCATGCTCTCGCCGAGCTCTGCGTTTCAAGCCGAGGCGTACGCCAAGGATGGTCTAGGCGTCGACGACGCCCCTGACGACGAGAGACGTAACCTTGGAGCCGAGGTAATTCACATGCTCATGGATGGTTGGGCTCGCAAGCTCAACCCCTCGATGTTTGCAAAGGAATCGAGACCTCGACGAGCGTTCGCCGCCGAGTCTTCGTTCGCCTTGACGTTCGCGCATCCGAGCTCTGGCCACGGTCAAGTCTGCGTCAAGGTGGAAGAACTCACGGGAACGAGCGCGGATTGCGACATCCTCCCGAAATGGCTCGTCGACCACGCCCTCGAGCTCATTCCTCCTCCGGATTCACCAAAGATTAGCTTTACGTTGGCGCCCGCAGACGGCGGCGCCGCCGCCAAACTCGGCGCCATCTCTCCATCCAGCGTCTCCGCGCCAAAGATTCTCGGCACAAAGAAGATTTCCCAGTACGTCTGGGGTAAACTTCAAGAGCAAGACGACCCTGGGATCACCGACGCTTCAACCGTCGCCGACCTCCAGCTCTCGTGCGCCGGCGTCCGACTCGACGTCGCCCGCGACGAATCGCTCGCCACCGTCAACGCCCTGTACTGGAAAAACAAATCCCCACCCGTCGCGATAGAATATAGTCTCATTCCTCGGCGTTGACAGCGCAGTACAGCGCGCGCGTCGTCGAATCAATCACAGTTGCAAATTACCCAGTTCCAACCAGCGAAAAATAAAAGTACCGGTACCGTCCCTCACATGATAACAAGGCCATTTTAATCACGAACGACGCCGACGAGCGCGCGCGCAAAAACGAGCAAAGGTGACACGACCAGGGTTGTAAACATACTTTTTAATCACCGTTTGTTCATCGTGACGCGTCGGCGACGCGTTTAAAGCGCCCGCGCGCCGTGTGATCGATGCGTGCATAAAGTGGCCACTTTAACATGTGTCGATTCATCCCAACATCGAATCTGGACGACGCGGGTGTCGCGGACGGTAGCCGCCGACGAACGTGAACGTCGAAACGTAGCGTCGACGATAAACGTTTCCTTCGACGTCGACGTTCGCGTCGCTCGTTCGCGCGTTCGTTCGCGCGCGCGTCGACGATGTGACTTACGTGGCCACTTTAACATGCTGTGGCCTTGTCATCATAAAATAAAGGACGAACACGGTATAAAAAAACTTGCGTGTTCGCGACCTGCAGGATTTGAACCTACGCGGGAATTTCCCAATCGATAACCGTCTCGACGCCGTTTCATCGAGGATTGGAGGAACATTCTAGTCGATCGCCTTAACCACTCGGCCAAAGTCGCTTTGCGATGCGCACATCGCGCTGCGAACCGCGTCTTTAGGGCGCGGAACGCTACACGTCTGGCGGGAAAAGACGAAATGTCCTCCCCATCGTGGTTGGAAGATGTACGTTTACGTATTACGGGTGTGTTATACATTTTATCAGTATTCCTTCCTTCCGCGCGCGCGCACGACTTTATCCAGAACATCCGTGTACGCGTAAACAGTCACATCGTCATCCATCCACCGGCGGTCGTCGACGCCACCCTCGCTCGTTTTCGAAACAACCCGAAGGCGCGAAGCGAACGTCGCGCGCGACACTTCGCCACGCTCGACTCCGAGGTACGCGTGCTCTCTCGACCGTCTCGCGGACGCGCGTCGCGCTTTTTTTCTCTTCGAACTCCCGCCGTCGTCTCCGCCGCGATCACGCCGCGGACCGACCGATCGTCCCGCGGACGCCGACGTCCGGATGACGTTCGAAAAGATGCGCGCCGGCGGCCCCGGGCGCGATCGCTCGTCATGTCGTGTCATCCCTCGGCGTTCGCGACCGCGTTCGCGACGGGTTCGCGCGCGCGACGACGGCGGGAAATGTTTCGTTCCTCCATCCGGGACGTCGCGTCGTTCGTTCGCGCCGGTGAGCGTCGCGTCGACGCGCAGACGGGGCGACGGGTGAGATTGATTACCGTCGGGGGACGTCGATGTCGAGATCTCGTCTCGTCTCTCGGGGCGCCCGGGGTCCGCGCGGGTGGAATGGAATATTTTCACCTTCTTCGCCTCGGTCGTCGCCTCGGTCGGTCGGTCGCCTCGGTCGGTCTTTCGTGTGTATCGATCGGTTTGACCGTTCACGACCCGTCAAGAAAAGTCCACGCACTTTTTAAGGACGTGTGTGCGTGTGTGTGTGTGTGCTCCCGAGACTGACGATTGGGTGATTACCGCTCGTGACGCTCGCGATGAGGACAGAAAACGCAAAGAAAGAAACACAGCCAAGATGGGATTCCTTTTCACCTCTGAATCCGTCAACGAAGGACACCCGGATAAGCTCGCGGATCAAATTTCCGACGGCATCCTCGACGCGTGCCTCGAGCAAGACCCGGATTCCAAGGTTGCGTGCGAGACGGCGACGAAGACCAACATGGTTATGGTTTTCGGTGAAATCACCACCAAGGCGAAGGTTGACTACGAAGCCGTCGTGAGACAAGTCTGCCGCGACGTCGGTTTCATCTCTGATGACGTCGGTTTGGATGGTAACAAGTGCGAGGTGCTCGTTCGCCTCCACGAGCAATCCCCGGATATCGGCCAAGGCGTTCACGGTATGGGTACCAAGTCTGACGAAGAGATTGGTGCCGGTGACCAAGGTCACATGTTTGGCTACGCCACGGATGAGACCGAGTCCTTGATGCCGCTCACCCACGTGTTGGCGACCCAACTCGGTCACCGCCTCACCGTGGTCCGTAAGGATGGTACCTGCCCGTGGGTGCGCCCGGATGGTAAGACCCAAGTCACCGTCGAGTACGAAAACGAAGGCGGTGCCATGGTCCCGAAGCGCGTGCACACCATCTTGATCTCCACTCAACACGACGAAACCGTCTCCAACGAGAAGATTGCCGAAGACTTGATGAACGAAGTCATCAAGAAGGTTGTCCCGGAGAAGTACCTCGACGCGGACACCATCTTCCACTTGAACCCGTCTGGCCGCTTCGTTATCGGTGGCCCGCACGGTGACGCCGGTTTGACTGGTCGTAAGATTATTATCGACACTTACGGTGGCTGGGGTGCCCACGGTGGTGGTGCCTTCTCCGGTAAGGACCCGACCAAGGTTGACCGCTCTGGCGCGTACATTGCCCGCCAAGCGGCCAAGTCTGTCGTCGCGGCTGGCCTCGCGCGCCGCTGCTTGTTCCAAATCTCCTACGCCATTGGCGTCGCCGAGCCGCTTTCCGTGCACGTCGACACCTACGGCACCGGTAAGATTCCGGATGCGGAAATTCTCGCCAAGGTCAAGGCGGCGTTCGACTTCCGCCCGGGTATGATGGGCAAGGCGCTCGACCTCAAGCGCGGCGGCAACAAGCGTTACCAAACCACCGCCGCGTACGGTCACTTTGGCCGCGACGAGGACCTCGACGTGTTCACGTGGGAGAAGGTTGTCCCGCTCTAAATAGTTTTGGTACGTACACACAAGAGAAGTATAGTCGCGATTCCTGGTGTCGTCCCTTTCGCGGGCCCGCCTCCGCCATCGCGGCGTATTTTTTTAGACGACGCGCACGCGTCGTCCGACGGAATAGTCGGTAGCGAGTAATTTGTTGTGAGAAGAAATCAGACAGAGTAGAGGCAAACAAACAGCTTAAACAACACACTTCAAACGATTCAACTCGCGTCGGAACGCTTCATCGACTGCTCGACGGCGCCTCGAGCGTTCGTTCGCGCTTCGTCCCGACTTGCGCGTGTAGCGCCGGCGCGGGCGTCACTCCGCGTCGGGCTCGACGACCGACTTTTTGCAGACTCCGAAGCCGGATCGATTTTTCGGTTTCGCGCGCGCGCGCGATGAGATCTCTGTGCTCGCCCACCGTCATCGCCGCCCCGTCGACGAGCGCTCGTCGCGACGCGCGCGCGCGTTTCCTCCCACCGAGAGCGCCATTCATCCCGCCACCCATCGTCGACCCTTCGACGGTGATAAGCGAGCTCGCGACGGCGATTCTCAAGACACCGCTCGTGTTAAAGTCTCACCGTGGGGTCCGATGCGAGGTGGACGCGCCGATGGAGACGGCGCTGAGCGGTGGAGTGCGTTCGGTGCGGATAACGGGGAGGCGTTGGGCGTCGCCTCGCAACCTGACGTGCGATGGCATAGAGTTTGTAGTCGGTGCGTGTCGAATCGACCTGAGCGCCGCGTTGGCGATGCGAGGGATAGTTCTCGAGCGTCCAGCGACGGGTACCGCGCGATTGAGCTTTGACTCGAGCGACTTTGGGAATTTTTTGACGCATCCGTTGACGCGCGAGGCGGCGCGCGGACGCTTTGCGTTTGATAATACCGACGCGCGAGTCGTCGATTCGGATCACCTCGAGCTCACGGCGACGTGGCTCGAGGATGAGAACGCAAAGTCACCACAAAGGTTTGCGTTGCGTCCCGGTTCGACGGTCGGAAGTGTGGACGTCGACGCGGACGGCGTCGTGGACTCGGCTTCGAGCCGAGCGATGAAACGCTTCTTCGAGACGCTCGTGGTAGATTTAGAAGGGACCGAATTGCGGTACAAGAGCATGCGCATAGACGGCGAGACGGTGGAGTTCGAACTCGATCTCACCGTGAACCGTTTCCCATCCCCTAACGTTAGATTCTAGTCGTTGTTACACGCAATATAATGACAATGATAATAATACTCGATGGCACGGCTTCACCACGGCGAACCGCCGCCGCCCCGTCGCGCGTTCCCACCCTCTCCCACCTCGACCCCGAACGCCGCCCTCGGCGGCCAAATCACCGCGCTCACCCGTCCGTGAATCACCCCGATCGGCACCACCCCCACGTCCGAGTCCTCACCCCGTCCTTCTCTACCGCCGCCGCCCCAACGCGCGCTTCGCGTCAGCTCGCACCGTCCTCTCCCAACCGTCCCGTACCTCGCGCTCCAATCCCCTTCCATCCCTCGCACCGTTTGCACGCGAAGCGCCCTTGCATCACCGGTGGTGTCCCGAACCATCACGACGTCCCCGCGTTCGATCGCCCCGCGCGTCGGCGCCGAGACGTCGCACCAAACCAACACCGGTTCCAGCGGTGCGTCATCGTCATCGAGATTAACCATCGTTTCCGCGCGTTCGGGACGTCCAATCCGCGCGGAAACGACGGTTCCGGCGAGAAACGCGAACGCGGCGTCCCGAACCGCCCGTCCCACGATCGTCGTCATGTTCCTCGGCCGCCAGCGTGTGACGTTTGCACCGAAATCCAATCATTGTCAATCTCCAAAACTCGACGCAGCATGGTGCCGAGGACGAAACCACCACCTCGTCGTCGTCGTCGTCGTCACCACCGGTCCCGCGGCGGTGCGATCGTCATCCTCGGTGCGGTCTCCATCGCGCTCCTCCTCGCCGTCGGGATCGTCGTCGCCGACGAACGAGAAGGACGACCGAACGAGGGTGATGATGATGTCGCCGACGCATCCACTGCCGCCGCTGCCGATGAATTTTACGACACGCTTCCGTCCGACCCGGCGACGCTGAGCCAACTGTTCCAGTGGTCGATCGAAAATAGCGATTTAGACGCGCTGCGGGAAATGGCGGACGGGGCGACGAAACCGTCCACGGGGGCGAGGGTGAAGATTGATGACGATGAAGCCGAGTCGTGGGTGGCGCGCGCGGTTCGTCGGTTTGTCGCTCGCGCGACGCGGAGTCGGGCGACATCGTCGACGACGGAGAAGGAACCGATGCGAGAGATCGAAGGGAGGACACAAAAAGTGACGACGACGACGACCGCGGGGGATGATGGCCGTCGTCGGTACACGGAGGATGAGTTGGAACGAAAGAAACGCGACGTTCGAGAAGCGTTGGACTTTATGAAATCGCGGCCGAGTCCGCACGAGCTCGCGAAGGAGTGCGGAAACATCGTGCGAAACGCGGGGAAGAATGAGACGGTGGAGCGACGAGTGGCGGCGTTGGAGATTTTATATGACGTCGTCGGACCGATCGATGTGGCGAATGACCTGGATAAGATGGGCATCGCCGAGGCGTTGATCGGGGCGCTGTCGGATGAAGAGGAACGGGTGGCGTCTGGCGCGGCGAGCGTTCTCGCCACCGCGGCGTCGAATAACGGGATCGTTCAGGGGATCATTTACGATAGAGGTGGATTTGATGTGTTGCTTGCGTTGGTTGCGTCGTCTGAGACGCCGTCGGAGGTGAGGGATAAGTGTCTTTGGGTATTGGGAATGTGCGCGCGGACGCACGAGGCGTCGCGCGTTAAATTTTTCGCCGAGGGCGGAGCGCGCATCTTGGCTGACATCATCTCCCCGAAAACGCCCGTCAAGATGCGCTCGCGAGGAATCGTGCTCTTTGGAGATTTGTTAACCATCGACGGGGTCCATCAGTCGATGTTTTCAGACGAACGTCTCGCGAGAGAACTCGTCGATTCCGTCGCTCGCGCGGGCGTCGCGCGTTCGGCGTCTCTCGACGAGGTGGAAAAATCCCTCGCCGCGCTCCGATCGGCGCTCGACCGCGTTCCGGATACCGTCCGCGTCGATATCGAGCGTTCTTACGACTTTAACGTCTTGGCTGATCGTCTCGAAAACGACGCCGTGGACGGTGGCGAGGTTGAGTACGCGCGAGACGTCGCGAGCGTCGCGCGAGGACTAGCGTCGCGCAAACGCGCGTCGCGCGACGAGCTCTGACGACGTAGTGGGTTGCGAAAAGGGTATCGAATATGAATATATAGGTAGTGAGTATCAATGTTCGCCGCGTGCGTTCGCGCGTCGCGTCGAGCGAATCGGGGACGATGACGATGACGTTACGCGTAGTTTGTCTCGCGTCTGTCGACGGGAAAATCCTTTTACACGCGTCGCGAAATCCTAGTAAGCCTTTGAGTCAAACGAGAAGAAACGCGTCGCCGCCTCTCTCGCTCACTCAAAACGCGCTCTAAGCGGCGGTCGATTGCTTAAAGACGATCACGCGGGCCCTTAACCGCCGGTTGTTGCGGGCCAACGGTGATCGGGAGCTTGGCGTCCTTCGCACCCTTGACGCCGTAGCCGACCGTCAACAAACCCCCGGCGACGGCGAGGAGCGAGTACATGGCTTCGCGTCGGCCCAAGCCCGCCGCGGCGTACTCAAAGAAAGCCGCTTGTTGGTCCGGGTAACGGGCAGAAGAGTCAACGCCGTACACATCCCAAGAACCAGTCGTGGCTTCGACGTCAGAGAGGTCAAAGTACACCGATTCGTCGCCGTACTTCGCCTTGACGGAGACAGAGCTGCGAGACGCGAGTCGACACAAATACGAGGCAAAGACGCGTCAGTCGTTTCGTTCACGCGCGGTTTCGCGCACTGCACCATCCCAGGCGATCTCCCCCTAACGTCGATACCCAACCCGCTTCGCGCGTTCGACAGTCATATCTTTTCGGATCGCGCGCGCGCGCCCCGCCCCGTCCCCCGTCCGCGGCGTCTCCCCGGGTCCGCGCGCCGAGAACCCGTCGGAGCGCTACAAAAAGAAAACGAATCGTCGACGCGTCCACCGATCCGCCCGATCCGCCCGTCGTCGATCGTTCGTTCGATCGCCCATCGTCGATCGATCGCCCCGATCGTTCGAACGCCGGCGTGGTGAGAGATACGCTTCGAGATTTCCTACGAATCACGACTCGTCGATGACCCCCCTCGAACACAACCCCGGTCCGCGCACCGGTCGGGCGGGCGGTTCACGATGCGTCCGTCCGTCGCTCTTCGTCGTTCGTCGTCGCGTCGCTCGTCGTCGCGTCGCGTCGCGCGTACCGCTTGGTCGTCGCGCCGGTTTTGCGCGCCGTCGTCTTCATCGCGGCGGCGCCGGCGACAAAGCTGGAGGTCTTCGCGGACGTGGCAAACATCGTCGTCGTCGTCGTTATCTCGAGTGCAGGGGTGTGACGGGGCAGAGGGCGCGTCGAGACCGAAGGGGACGGACCGGACGAGAATGTGTGTGTTTTTTATGTACATACATTGCACATTATCAATACTTATTAAGAGAAATGAGTATGTATTGTAAGAGTTTAATCAGTATCTATGTGTGTATTTATGTACATATACGACGCGCGACGAACACGGATGGATGGAAATATGGATGGTTTTC
>Ga0181570_10000644_pt1 | contig 32288 bp, 37 predicted proteins | sample 101ome_18_FD_148667 | JGI IMG/M metagenome (GOLD analysis project Ga0181570, IMG submission 148667) | Coastal salt marsh microbial communities from the Groves Creek Marsh, Skidaway Island, Georgia - 101406AT metaG (spades assembly) | ecosystem: Environmental > Aquatic > Marine > Intertidal zone...
ACCTCGACATCGTCGCCCGCGTCGGCGAGGGCTTGGACGGCAAGGTCGCGAACTTCCGGGTGTACGACAAGTACCTGCACGAGGAGCAAGCCCTCGAACTGTGGGATGCCCAAAAGGACCAGTTCGGGAGGACGACGTCGTCCGTCTCGGTGTACAAGGGACACGTGGGTATCGGGACGACCACACCGGAGGCGGCTTTGACGGTGATGGACGAAGCGGAAGAGATGGAGGAGTTCCCGCCGAGGGCGATGACGGCCGATGAGAACTACATGGATGGTCACGGAATATTTAAAGTAGATGCGTCTGAAATTGTTACCGGAACCAACGCGACAATAAATATATTCGATAAAAAATCTTTAGGTTCTGGTGGTAGCTTTTGGCTAGTTGGTAATGGCGCTGGTTATAATGCAACAACTGGAGCTTATGAAGGTGAAACTGATAAAATTTATCGTCTCGGGACTGAAACTCCAGCTGGACATTATATTACCCTCGAAATGCCATATCGTATTAAACTTGAAAAGTATTTGTTTATGCCAAGGCATAATACAGAATATCAAACACCCGAAGATTTCGAATTATGGGGAAGTAACGATGGTCACTCGTGGACTAAATTACACAGTGTTATCGGCAATACGGAATATTTAACCAGTGTTACCTATGATGCTCCTCAAACTAACTATTACAGATATTTTGGGTTCATAGTCACGCGAACTATTATGACAGGAGCTCCATCTGGTGACGATTATATGTCATTCGCCGAACTCAAGTTCTTCGGCACCCGGGAGCGTGGTCAATCCACCCTCCACGACGGGGAACTCAAACTTACCAAAAACCTCACGGTGCCTCGCATTGGACCACCGCTCGACGCGGACGACACACCCCGAAGGGACAGGCTCGTGGTGGAATTCAACACCTCGACGAACCCCACGGAGAACGAGACTGTGCGAGATACGTCGGGGAGGGGCTTGGATGGTTTCATGTACAGCGGAGCGTCGTATAATGCGACGGAGAAGGCGTTGGTGTTTGACGGGTCAAATGATTATATTGCAACAACAATACCCACATCAACTGGTGCATGGGTTCATTCCGTTTCATTATGGCTGAATACCAACTCAGCCGATTCAAGTGGTATGTTTTTTTTGATTGGGGAATCAAGTGATAACAGATGTAGTGCAGCTCGATGGGACGCTCAAAATAATCAGCTTTACCATTACTTTTATAATAACGATTTTCTGTATCCGGTGCAAAGAAATACAGGCAACTGGATACACTTTGTGTTTACGTACGATGGTGGGAGTTCTTCAGAGAGTCGCAAACTCTATGTCAATGGACAAAAAGTGTCTCCCACATCATCCAACACAGGAGAACTATTGGACTTATCGACTACACAAACCCCATTATTTATTGGATCCGCTGAAACAAGTAATTATATTAACGGTTCCATCTCCAACTTCAAAATCTACGACGTCACCCTCACCGCCGACGAGGCCAAGCGACTCTACGATATGGGTCGCATCGGCAACGTCATCGCACAACCGGTGCACATCGCGGCACCCTTGTACGCACCCGGGGTGCCCGTGCAATTCGTCTCCGCGCAAGTGCACGACAAGGTCGCGTATTCAGCCGCTGTGACTATACATATTTCCCCGCTCGACATTTCCATCACACCACACTTTTCGAATTCTAAAATTTATTTAATGTGGCGAATCGAAAATGAACTCCAACACGATATGGTTTTCAGAATATACCGGGATTCTACCCTGATTGGATACAATACAGTGTCCGGTAATGTGGAATGGAGTGGTGTAACCGCGGCAAGTTATGATCAAAACGTAGATAGCACACCCGAACAATCCATTGTCACGTGGATAGACTCACCCAATACGACGAGTACCGTGACTTATAAAGTATACGCGACGAGTAGCAATTCCAATGCTCGGAATCTTTATTTGAACAGAACTAGTGGCTCGTCCGGAAAGTCGGGTCACGAAACCGGCGTGTCGCAGAAGACCGCCATGGAAATCGCCCAGTAATTTTATCCGGGCATAATATAATGGACTTTGCACAGGCCTTGACGAGTTTGTACCCCGGTTGCGCGTGGGAACTACACGGCTCGGGGTCGGAGTACGAAGGTTTGATATGGAAAGATGAAAATGTGCCGAAGCCGAGCGTCGAGAAACTCACTGCGGAGTGTGAAAAGATAAACGGGGAGAGACCACTCAAGCAACTCCGAAAGAAGAGAAATCAGGTCCTCGAACAGACCGACCGGTACGCCACGATTGACTATCCGCACGCCACCCCCGAAATCAAACAAGCATGGCTCGACTACCGCCAGGCCCTCCGTGACCTCCCCGCCAACACGACGGACCCCGAAAACCCCGTTTGGCCCGTCGCCCCTAACTAGCTAACTAACTGTGAGTCACTCACATTTAATAATTCTCTCCCAATATATTAAATGTCGATAAACACACCGAATGGTATTTTGGACATAACGAATGCCATCGTGCGTGTTTCCAAACTGGAGTTTCAACAGGCGACCGGGTTCGACACGGTTCTCAATAATGTCGCCAGAAACACTGTTCTTCTTTCGGACACGACCGAATACAGTAGTGCCACGACCTACCACAATTGGGCACTCAAACTCCCCAATGCGTGGGCATTCACCGCGGACGTGTATCTCGAATCGGGAACTGATGGGTCCGGGGACCACACGTTTAAGCTCAACTTTTTTAACAATACGAACACCGCCATCACCAATGGGTACACGTTGGGTCTCGATGGAACCTCGCTCACGCTCTCGTACGATGGGACCCAGATCGATTCCGCGACGCTCCCCAGTACACTCAACACGGGTGCGTGGCGCAAATTGTTCGTACTCTTCGAACGGGACACGTTCGCGGTCGCGGTCGATGGCGAAGCCGTGTACCACTACGTGGATACCAGTGGTCCCAGACCCCGCGTTTACGGAGACGATCCAGGCTACGTCGTCTTTTACCACGAGGCGGGGGCCGCGGCGCCCCGCAAAATCAAGAACATCAAGTTCATCAACGGTGACAAATGGTTCAAGGATCCAAACAGTAGTAACATCGCGTACATCGGCGGAAGTGTCGGGATAGGCACGAGCGCGCCCACAGCCACCCTCGATGTCGCGGGAAACACAAAGTCCACGAACGTCGTGGCGACGTCGGGCGTGTACGGAGAAATCATTGGGTCCAATGCCATCAGTGCGTCTACGGTGTCCGCGGTCACGGTGAACAGTAATGTGGTGGCTGGTAACGTGGTCACGACCTCAAACCTTGAGGTTGGTACGGCCAATCTGTTTGTGGATACGACAACGGGGAACGTCGGCATCGGGACGAATAGTCCAACTGGATTTGAGCTATACAATACAGAAATGAATCAGACATTTAGATCTGATTTGACCAATATTCATAGAAATAATAAGTCCTACATAGATTCTAGAGATGATACGGCACCTAGTACACTTACACAAAGGTATGCTGTGAGTGCAGCCGGTGATTCCGGTGGGTCTGCGGAATTTTCGGAACTCGTTATAGGTGCAGCCGCGGACGAAAACTCCTCGCTACCTGGTTCTTCGTTTATTTCATTTTCAGATAATAGAAAGTTATATTTGGGTTCTCACCCAGTGGAAGACTTTATGTCTGATTGGAACACAGTAACCAACGAGGCATATCCGAGAATGGGAAGTAGTAATACATTTGCACCCCACATGACATTGCTACCTTCTGGCAACGTCGGGATTGGGGTGACGAATCCCGTCAGACCACTTACAATCGAATCCACTTCTTATGGCGGACTCAGGGTTAAACGCACGACTTCTGGAGGGGGGTCAGCGATGGAGTTCATCAATGGTAATGAAGACATTTGGACGGTCGGTGTCGGTGGTAACGGGGTATTTGGTGTGTACAAAGACTCGATATTTGGGGAACAGTTCTTCATAGATACGAGCGGCAACGTCGGTATTGGGACGGTGAGTCCAGAAGGAATCCTTCACGTTTGTGGGGGTACTGGAGATGCCAAAGTCATTATTGAGGCCGACACAAATAACGCCGGTGAAGGTGACAATCCCAAAATCGTGTTCAGACAGGATGGTGGATATTACACCGGGGAGGTTGGTTTGCAAGACAATCATATGGTTTTCAGAAGTAAATCAACGACCGTTGACAAAACCGGTTTTGTATTTTATTCAAACGTCTCATCCGATACATCCACAACAAACGTTGACGATGTCGAGGAAACGCAGATTGAGGTCATGCGTATCCAAGGTGATGGGAACGTCGGGATCGGGTTGGCGAGTCCTGCTCAAAAACTTGATGTCGCTGGTCGTATTCGGGCAGACACGATGGAGATAGACAGCTACATCTATCACGTTGGTGATGCCGACACATACTTCGGTTTCAGTGGTAACGACCATTTCAGAATTGTCGAGGGGGGTGATACCCGATTCCAGGTTGACTCGACTGGTTACATCGGCATTGGGTTGACGAATCCCTCTAGCCCATTACACGTCTCTTCGTCAACCACTTCTACACATACAATGAAAATAACCCATGATGATACGGATGCAACCTCGGGGACATACGCTCTACTTATTGACGCAAATTATTCGGGTTCCGATACATTTACGGGTAACAAAACAAATGCAGGTTTAAATATCGACGTAGATAGTTCTGCGGATGGTGGAGGAACAGCTGAAGAACACCGCATCTATGGTATACGATCAGATGTTCGACACAGTGGTGATAGTGACCTTGCCTATGGAATTTATAGCTACGTGAGAAGTGACCACACGAGTGGGACGACAACAAATTTGAGGGCAGGTGATTTCGCTGCGGTATCAGCCAGTACGGGGGGTACGAATTCAACCATCTACGGTATCAATTCAATCGCATTAAAAAATGGTTTTTCGACCGGTGACACCACAAATATGTACGGTGTACGCGGGGAAGTTGAAGTTGACGCGGGTACGTGTACGAACGCCTACGCGTTTCAGTCGCAGATAGATCGGGATGGTGGTGAGATCACAAATGGGTATCTATATTATGGTTCATATGCGGGTACGGTGGGTACGAAATGGGGTATATACCTCAATGGCGAGACTAAGAACTACTTTTCGGGCGACGTCGGCATTGGGACGAACGATCCTTTACTTAAATTGGATGTACGAGGAGATATAATGTTTAGTGGGAACCTGTACCAATTAAACCGAGGTCTCGGTGGTGACATTGTATTCGATAGAGGTGGTTACAGAATTCATATATTTAATGCCTCTGGCATATTTACTTCCTACGGTGTGACTACCGCAGATGTTCTCCTTGTTGCCGGTGGTGGCGGTGGTGGTCAGGATAACGCTGGTGGAGGTGGTGCCGGTGGTTTAATATTTAGACCCGGAATGACAATCTCAAATGGGGAGAAGGTCGTTGTCGTTGGAAATGGCGGAATGGGTGCCACCATAGCAAATGTACTTCCAACGAATGGCTCAAACTCAACATTTAACGGGTTAACTGCAATCGGCGGGGGTTATGGTGGTAGTGGTGATTCAGGTGAGCAATACCCGACATCTGGTGGTTCTGGTGGTGGTGGACAGGGAGAGGTATCAAGTGGAAGAACTGGAGCCTCTGGTACACAGACTAGCCAATCGGGGGATTCCGGAACATATGGATTTGGTAACAATGGTGGCAACGCTGGCGGTGCTAGCAGTCATAGCGATGGTGGTGGTGGTGGTGGTGGTGGTGCAGGTGCTGTAGGTTCCAACGGTGGTACTGACACTGGTGGTAATGGTGGTGATGGTATATATCAATGTGCATTTGGCGGAGTAACATACAATTTTGCTGACATGTATGGTATAGGTATAGTAGGTGACTGGATTCCAAAGGAGGAGGAGAGGGGTGCCAATTGGAATGACCGCGTGTACTTTGCTGGTGGTGGTGCAGGTGGTAATGGAAATGGCGATACGACCGACATCGCGGGTGGTCACGGGGGTGGGGGTAGTCACCTAGGAACTAATGATGCCGCAGACAGAATTGGTTCTAAGTATTACTGGATGCATGCGATACCAAATACAGGGGGTGGGGGTTCAGGTGGAACCGGTGCGGGTTCGGACCAAGGTGGTATGGGCGGTTCTGGAATATGCATCATTAGATATGCAATTTAAAAATATGTCTATGTTATAATATTACATGTTGTGTGTACAGATTTCAGATGAAAATGTTGTCATTCAGACTACAGATGCACCAAATGCATCGTGGTGTGAAAAGTACATCGGTGGAAACTGGTTGGAGTTCGGTGATCAGGGACAACTCTTATCCAAACCAGGACCGGGTTTGATTTGGGACGACACAGAAAAAATATTTAAACCACAAAAGGTGGCGTCTGCCACGGATGAAGAGTATGAAAATACTATAATAAATATGAAAAATACTCTTTTATTAAACAAAATAAGAGAAAAAAGAACAAAAATATTAGAACGTACAGACAAATACGTTACCATCGACTACCCCCACCCCACCCCCGAAATCAAACAAGCATGGATCGACTATCGCCAAGCCCTTCGTGACCTCCCGTCGAACACGACGGACCCGGAAAATCCAGTTTGGCCCATCGCCCCTAACTAAACTCCTTTTCTCTCCGGTGAGTGAGTGTTCCTCGCCGCAAAGAAAACCTCCCCCAATATTAGATATGTCTGGTGCCCTCATTCAACTCGCCGCGAAAGGCGCCCAGGACGCATACATCACGAATTCCGCGGGTGTTTCCCTCTTCAGAACCAAGTACACGAGACACAAAAACTTTTCCCAAGCGCCAAAGCTCATAAAGGTCATCACGAATAAAGATTCCACCGTGATCATCCCGTCCTACGGGGATCTTCTCGACGGACTCTGGCTCGAGGGTGAAGATCTTGTTAATAAGTTTTCTGGTGCCACTTTCCACCTTTACATAGGTGGAACCAAAGTTGATTCCCAGCCATTTGATTTCTTAACAGACATCTGGCAAAATTACATGGCCGAGACGTACACGAAGTCCCAGGAAATTAACAACGCCACATCTACGTCTAACACTCGGTTTATGCCACTCCATTTTTACTTTTGTGACCACGATATGTTTTTACCGCTCATAGCTCTTCAGTATCACCAAATAGAAATAAGAATAGATTTCCCAAATCCATCTCAATCAGTCGATGTAAAATTGTATGGTAATTACGTGTTTTTGGATACGGAAGAAAGAAAATTCTTTGTCGATAGCCCACATGAGTTTATCATCACACAAATTCAAAGGCAAACGTATGATACATCAGACAACCTTGATATTTCATTTTTTAATCATCCAGTGAAATCTCTATTTTTCGGACACCCCGCAGAGAGTGATATTCTCATCAATGATAAATTCACTTTTGATACAGCTGACATATACATAAACTCCACACCTCTTGTGGAAAACATGTCACCGCTGTACTTCCATTCCATACAAAACTATAACCACAGTCGTTTCGGTGTAAATCAGTTCGATGAAAATGAAAACTGTCCTTTCTACACGAGATATTACGCGTACCACTTTTGTAAAAACGCTTCCGTGTACACGCCTACCGGAACTTGCAATTTCAGTCGCCTCGATGACGCGAAGATCACGCTCAGAAATGTTCAACGTGGATCTCTTAGAACAGGCGAAAAGATCACTGTATACGCGGTCAACTATAACATTCTCAAGGTGAAGAACGGTATGGCCGGTATTTTATTTGGTAATTAATAGTAGTAGTCATGCCCTTCTTAGGAAACGCCGGACAATTTTCTAATATTCATGAAAAAAACTATACGACGACGACACTCAGGATCATAGAAGGTGATGCTGCATATCAATCATATAACCCAGCGGATAGTCACTATAAACTAATAACAAACCTCGAAGAAATATCAAATATAGGTGCATCCACATCTAAAACGATTGAATTCACCAACGTTTCCACTAGTTTTACGACGACGTCCAATGTCGGTATAGCGAATACAAATCCTATACACACTCTCGATATAGGTGCAAATGTACACATAGACGATGCTGGCACAAACACGTTTTGGACAAATGGTACTACTTACGCCGATGAATACACGGGTGAATACGCAACCATAAAAAATTCAGTTACGGTTCGAGATACAATCACAGATAAGGTTTTCCCAAAAACAAATGGGTTCATCCAAGTATTGTCAAATGTTGGTATAAACAATACCGCTCCAATACATACACTTGATATATCCGCAAACACATGGATAGATGAATTCAATTCGAACACAATTTACACGTCCGGTAACGTACACGCAAATACCTATACCGGTGACGCCGTGGTCATAAACGGTCCAGTTCGCGCCACCGATTTCATATTAACTGGTGGTAGTCAGGCTACCCCAACACCAGATTTACAAGCCGTATCGGAATCAGTGGCTCTGCAATCGGAGATTCCATTTTCATCCGATAGAACCATGACTTTATCAAATGTCACAGCTGGTTTGAATGCTAACGTGATTAATGTCACTACTACAAATAGTAATATAGTAAGCGATAACGTTACCTCCATTAATGTAAATACAAACTATGTCACCGCACTCACGGTCAATAGTAATTTGATCGGAAATAATGTTACCGCACTCACGGTCAACAGTAATTTGATCGGAAATAACGTCACCGCACTCACGGTCAACAGTAATTTGATCGGAAATAACGTCACCGCACTCACGGTCAACAGTAATTTGATTGGAAATAACGTCACCGCACTCACGGTCAACAGTAATTTGATCGGAAATAATGTTACCGCACTCACGGTCAATAGTAATTTGATCGGAAATAATGTCACCGCACTCACGGTAAATGTTGATGCACTCACGGTTAATAGTAATATTAATGTGGGTAATCTCATAACATCCGAAGATTTAACCGCCGGTACTACACTTTTTGTCAAAGAATCCACAAATATGGTTGGTATAAATAATACTACACCATACAAGGCACTCGATGTTACCGGTGAAATTGAGTGCTCATCAGACCTCACAGTCGGTGGGAATCTCATCGTAAACGGTGTGAGCACAACCGTAAACACACAAACACTTTCAGTCGAAGACAAAATCATAGAAATTGGAAGAAACAATACGACCGGTACCACCGATGTAGGTATAGTGATGAAGCGCCCATCAAATAGTGTCGCGATTGTATACAACGAAACCGATGATAAACTCGAATTGGGTTACACATCTAGTGCAACCACGGGTTCTGATATAGTGATAAACCAACAACTTCTCCCTGTGCACATCCATGGTAATGTACAAGTTGGTTTGGCGAATCTGTACGTAAACACCCTAACAGGTAACGTGGGTTTTGGAACTGTCGCACCGGAGACGAGAATTCACGTACAATCTTCTTCGTCGGGTGAATTGTTTAGATTTTCTGATGGTACCAGAGCTCTTTACGGTGGATGTGATGTAGATAATCCCTGGATAGGTACAAGTACCGTTCACGACTTGAGATTTATAACGGGTGAGGTGGAAAAGGCTCGCATAAAAACAGATGGAAAATTCGGTATAGGCACGGAAACACCGCTTTCGACCTTAACTGTGAAGACGAGTTATAACGGTGGACATTCGAGTGGTTTATGTTTAGATTCCAACGATGGTGCGGACGATTACAATTTCAAAGTGTATTCATTTACGCAATCCACCGGTCAAGTTGGTTACAAATTCAGAATTAATAACCAAAGCACAGAGAATGACGCACTCACCATAGGATACGACGGTAAAGTTGGTATAGGTGCTGCATCCCCAGTTTTTGATTTGGATGTCCCCACGAATGCAAACGTTGGAACTCTCACAGTCAATACTATCTCGGGTGATGGTTCGGCTTTGACAAATATTAACGCATCCAACGTGTCTTCTGGAACCATAGATAATGCGAGACTCAATGTTTCTTCAACATCGGGTTTTGGTATAGTCCAATTGAATGATACCACCTCGAGTACATCTACTACCGAAGCTGCCACAGCGAATGCGGTGAAGGCTGCATACGACAGAAACACCTACACGTCTTTGAACGCGACAACTTTCACGGGTGCGCTCATCGGTAATTCTGACACTACGTCCGCCCTTCAAACCCCTGTGAATGTGGGTGGTGTATCTTTTGACGGAACAGCTGACATCAACCTTCCAGGTGTAAACACACTCGGTAATCAAGATACCACCGGAACTGCTGCAACCGCGAATGTTTTAACCACCGCGAGAACCATAGGTGGCGTATCTTTCGATGGAAGTGCAAACATTAACCTCCCAGGTGTAAACACACTCGGTAATCAAGATACCACCGGAACCGCTGCAACCGCGAATGTTTTAACAACTGCGAGAACCATAGGTGGTGTATCTTTCGATGGAAGCGAAAACATAGATCTCCCGGGCGTAAATACGGCGGGTAATCAAAATACAACGGGAACTGCATCCGCTTTAACCACAGCAAGAAATATAGGTGGTGTATCTTTTGACGGAACAGCTGACATCAACCTTCCGGGTGTAAACACACTCGGTAATCAAGATACCACCGGAACTGCCGCAACCGCGAATGTTTTAACAACCGCGAGAACCATAGGCGGTGTATCTTTCGATGGAAGTGCAAACATTAACCTCCCAGGTGTAAATACGGTGGGTAATCAAGATACCACCGGAACTGCAGCTGTCGCGACATCTACGAATGGTAATGGTAAAATAGTGGTTCAAAATTCAACAGATGGCGGAAACACTAAGGGTATATGGCTATGGACAAATTCTGATTCAAATTGGGGTATTTACATGGGTCAATCTGGTGCGAACAAATCTTTGTCCGGTGGAACAGCTGCAGCTGGTAACGGGTTCAGTCAATATGCAGTAAGATTTAGAGCACAAGATAGCGTAAATAGCGGATTTATATGGGAAAATAGCTCGGAATCAGCACTCTTAACCTTGAGAGGTAGCGATGGATGGTTGGCGCATACGGGTAACATGTATAACTCGGGTTCACTTGAATCAGATGGTAGAATCTATGCGGATAACGGGTGTCACGTAAGAGGAGATTGGCTACGCGTAGATGGATCAAACGGTATATACTTTGAAACATATGGTGGTGGTTGGAACATGTCTGATACTACATATGTTAGATGTACTAACAATAAAGTCATATACACAGGTGGAAGTATCCTCGCAGGTGGTAACATAACCGCGTATTCGGATATTAGACACAAAAAGGATCTCATCAAGATAGATAGCCCACTCGAAAAGGTTGGAAAACTCAATGGATACACATACACGCGAATAGATGATGAAAAACGCTACACGGGTGTGGTAGCCCAAGAAGTTTTGGATGTTCTCCCAGAAGCCGTGAATGAAGAGAATGATGGTCACTATTCTGTCGCATATGGAAACATGGTGGGTCTTCTCATAGAAGCCATAAAGGAGCTTAAACTAGAAATCGATGAATTAAAGAAGTCGAAATGAACATCATAGATGTGTTTGGGATCACAAGTTCGATACTCATAACCATCATGTTTATTCCGGAAGTCATACACGTTTATAAAAATCACGACGCGAAGGCAATAAACTACTCTTTTTTACACCTAAATCTTCTCGCGAGTGTTTTTGCGCTCGTATATTCCATACATTACGAAGTAGTACCCATGACCATCACGAATGTGGCGGCTGGGTTATTTTCAATAGTGATGTATCATTTTAAATATACAAAAGAGCTTAAAGAAAAAGAGAGTAATACTAATGAAGTGGGGGTATGAACCCCTCTTCAACCCAGGCTCTCATAGTGTAGTGGTCATCACTTTGGACTTTGAATCCAACAACATTGGTTCGAATCCAATTGGGAGCTTTATCCGGCCTTAGCTCAGATGGAAGAGCAATGGATTGTAGTGGTATGAAATGAATCCTCCATGGGTCACCCGTTCGAATCGGGTAGGCCGGACCCATTCCGTCTTAACTCAATCGGAAGAGTGTGGGGCTGTTAACCTCAAAGTACGGGGATCGAAACCCCGAGACGGAGTTATTAATTCAAAAGGCACCAATAGCTCAGGGGTAGAGCGCGCGTTTAGTAAGCGCGAGGCCAGGAGTTCAAATCTCCTTTGGTGCAAACGGGATGACGCAGAGGTTTAGCGTGTCGGGCTCATAAAACACCAATGTTTTATTAGGTCACCCGGAAGTCGAATGTTCGAATCATTCTCCCGTTAATTTTTAGAATCTCTCCAGATTGTAAAAATTACACCTTTCTTTTCAACTGAAACACGTGTTCGACGACGATACTCGCACCCATGAACGTCAAAATCGCGTTATCGTATTGAAATCCGTACGCCACGAACACGAAACCCCAGATAAACGCCAACAGATCCGTCACGGGTGCCGCCATGTAACTACAGTTCGACTCAGTTGGTAACGATGCCTCCATAATTTGATAATATGCGTACCCAGCGATGGTAGATAACATCAGAGCAATGGTATGTTTATTCATGTGATAACCCCACATAAAAAAATAACCTCAATATATATAAAATGTCTGGTGGTATTGCCCAACTTGTTGCTATTGGCGCTCAGGATGCCCATCTCGTTGGCCAACCTGAAGTCAGCTTTTTTAGATCTAACTACCGTCGTCACACGAACTTTGCCCAAACCACGGAACGCCAAGTCCTCCAGGGCAACCCAACCGCGGGTGGTATCTCTACTGTTCGCTTCGAACGTAAGGGTGATCTCCTCGGATATTGCTACATTACCCGTCGTAGCCCAGCTGCTTACACCAAAGCCCAATGGTCTACCTACATTAAAAAGGTTGAACTTTTGGTCGGGGGTCAAGTGATTGATGAACAAACCTCCCACTTCTCCCAGTACATCGCACCAACCGTCATGGCTCAAACCACGAGCAAGGCGCCAGATCGTTCTTCTACGTCCACGTCTAGATTCTATCCACTCCGATTCTCTTTCTGTGAAAACTGGCAATCGGCGCTCCCATTGATTGCTCTTCAATACCATGATGTTGAATTGCGCATCACGTGGAACACCTCGGTCGAAAGCGACTTTGAAGTCCACGCCCAATACATCTACTTGGACACCGATGAACGCACCACTTTGGCGTCCCTTCCACAAAACATGGTGATCACTCAAACGCAACGATCCGTCGCGTCTGGTACCGCCATCCAGGAACTCAACTTCAATCACCCAGTGAAGCTCTTGGCGTCTTCGAATGTTTTCGATTCCACGGCGCTCGGTATCGCCACTGGTTCCATGAAGCTCCAAATCAATGGTACTGACGTCACTGACGCCAAGCCAACTGTTCCACACTACACGGAGTGCCCATTGTACTACCACACGGCGTGCTCTTCCACTAAGGATGATTCCGGTTCTTACTTCTTGTATCCATTCTGCCTCGAGACCTCCAAGCTCCAGCCAACGGGTTCTCTCAACTTCAGCCGATTGGATTCCGCGCGTCTCGTGTCTACCGGTGGCTCTTTCACCGCAGGTCAAGACATCTATGCCGTGAACTACAACATTTTGCGCATCGAAAACGGTATGGGTGGTTTGATGTACTCTAACTAAATTTATTTAAACACTAATAATAAATGCTTTGGCAATTTATATTTTTACTAGGGTTTGTTTTCGTACTCACGTATGACCCAAAATCCAGGACGCTCGAAAAAATCATAGTACCCAATGCCCCGTGTAAAGAAGGACATTACCACGAAGTTCAATTTGCAGAAAAGGGGTATCAATGTCCCCAAAACAGGGCATCTCATATGGGTGCAATTATATCTACTTAAAAAGAATACACGTTTCTATTACATAAATATGTTGAACTTCGACAGAGAAACGCTCACTCTCGCGGCGATCATCGTGTGTATCGCAGCTTCCGTGTACTTGTACAAGGAATTTACGAAGAGTAAGAATGATATCGAACACATTAAGAATTTCTGTAATAAACTCGTGACGCCACCACCACAACGCCGTCTCACTGAAATCCAGAGTGAAGATGAAGATGAAGACGAAGAACCAGTTCCCGTGAAAAAAACTGCCGTGGAAGATGAAAATTAACATCTTCGACAATTATAACTTGCGAACAGCGCAATGAAAAAATATAAAGCCATCGCTATACCAGTAACATTCACGGGAGATAAACCTAAATTTCTTATCGTTCAGGATAAGAGATTTAAGGATTGGATTTTTGTCACGGGGGGATGCAGAAGACGTGAGATCTTTAACCCCATACGTTGTGCCTTACGAGAACTCGAGGAAGAAACGCGTGGTGTCGTTTCCCTCAAACGTGGTGAATACACCGAATTTAAATTTACAGTTAAAGAAAGTCCCACAGTTGATTTGGAGTATAACGTATTCATATTTTTTGTGAATTACACGAGACCCCAACAACTCGATATGATTAAAAAGTTTAATGACGAAAAACAAAAAATGAACTTGAGAAAAATACAAAAACAACCCATCAAACGAACTCACGACGAAAATGAATACATGGCTTTTGAATCATTACAAGAATTGCAATCCAGGAAACAATGGGAGCGTATAACCAAAAATATACTCGAAAACCCAGAATTTTATACCTGTGTGACTTCCATGAATAGAAAAACATTTTGTATTAAATAATGAAGTCTAAGAACTACATTTTAATGCAAATACATAACATTCTTATGGATAGACATGCATACTCCCAAGAAAAAGCCGAAAAGTACGTGGAAGATCACAGAGATGACAAAGTTTATGAACTCTTGGTCTTAAAAAAACAGCTCATGGAACAGGAAGAACAACAAATTGACGTCTCTATATCTAGAAGCATTTGGAGACACAATTACGAAGATTAATAATATTAAAAAAATGAAACTATATCTGTGTAAGTATGTTTAAGGCTTGGTGCAAACAAAATGGGTTTTGCAACCAAACCAATCTATCACATGTGCTCATGGACGGTGGATGTCTCTCCGTGCCTTTTGATAGATTGAATGATTTTTATGAAAAATACGTGGAGTGTATAAAGTCGGGCGAAAAGCTCTTCGTGGTAGAACAGAAAACGATTGATGCATACAATTTCTTTGTAGACCTCGACTATAAAGACGATGACCCGTTAACGATAGAAGAAGTTGAACGCATCTGTCGTGTTATCTGTGATAAAGTGAGTAAGTTTGGTGGAAAAGACGCACTCGTGTCTGTCGCCAAACCAAAACCATCCGGTGACTACATCAAAACGGGTGTACACATCAATTGGCCAAACTTTCCAGTGAACAGATCATCGGCCATCGCACTCCGAGATCACATCATCCAAACGCTCACGATGGTGTATGGATCAAAAGATTGGAAAAATATAGTGGATTTGTCCGTATACGGAAGCAGTGAGAGAAACACGCGTGGGAGTGGTTTTAGAATGCCGTTTTCACACAAAAAAGCCAAACACGAAGCGTGTGGAGGTGAAGGGTGTGAAGGGTGTAATAACACCGGCAAAGAAACACAAGGAGAATATCTACCCATTTTGAGATATAAACACGGTATATTGTCCATGTTCGAAAAGGTATCGCATGAACCATCCGTCGACATCATGTTTATGGCGACACTCCGAACGCAGGGTGTAGAACCAAATGTGGTGGTTGGTTCAAACAAGAAAGAGGGTGCATTCACGGCTTCGCAGACCAAAAATGAATTCACGGATCAGGCGACCGTCGCATCCATAGAAACATTCATACGGAAAAACATGGAAGGTCAAGCGAATGCGCGCGTCACTAAAGTCTATAAACATCAAAATAGCTATCTCATATCTACGAACTCGAGATATTGCGAAAACAGAAAAAGGGAACACGGCTCCAATCACGTGTGGTTTCACATCATGGGAGACGTCGTGTGTCAGAAATGTTTTTGTAAGTGTGAGACCTTACGAGGAAGACATTATGGGTTCTGCAAAGACTTTTCTGGTAGAAAACATCAATTACCACCCAAAATAACCGAAAATCTCAGTGCAGCGAAATACAAAAAGCCACCGCCTAAAAAACCAAAAAAGGATATCAGTCAGGCTGTACCCCTACTCAATGAATACATAGAAAAGCATATATTTCCAGGGGTAGACGTGAAAGAACTCAAAAAAATAAAGGCCAATGTGTTTGACGCACTCACCGAGAACATGTGTGGTAAGTGCGATACACGGGTATCCTTTTCCATAAAGAAGAAAATCATTAAACAGGTGTGTAAGTGTAACACGCGCGAGCATATGCTCTCAGATAAAATAGTCGATAAGTTATAGATGTTAGCATTTGTATTTTTGATTGCAGTCATATATGTCACATCCAGAGTCGTTTACATTAAGCCGAGTGAACAGAAAATAGATCAACTCATAAAACAGTCTCTCCAATATTCCGGTGTTAATAAGTTTTTGTACAGGGAATTCCTTGCGAACATTAACATGGCCAAGGAATACAAAGCGCACGAAGATATATCCGGTAAACTACTCGAAAGAGCTCTAGGAAACCTCGAAGAGATCGCATCTTTGGCGGGAGACATAGATAGTTCGTACATAAGTGAAATAGGAGAACTCATAATAAATATTAAACAGGAATTTGAAATACTTAAAGACGAAACTTTATTAAAATAAAATGAGCACTGAAACCCGAACTAGATCCGGTAGAGTATCCAAGCCACCGGAAAGGTTGGAAATCATAGAAGACGTAGAGGATGACTACGATGAAGATGATTACGACACAGATTTTGATTCGGACGATTGCTTCACGGATGACGAAGAAGACGAAGAAGACGAAGATGACGACGAAGACGCGGATGAAGATGGAAATTTGAAGGGTTTCATCGTGGACGATGACGAAGAAGACGATGAGGAATAATACAGTTAAAAAAATAATTACAAAATCTATAAATGGAGACTGATATCGGTAATCCAATTGACTATACCCCTGATATTATGGATGAGAGCGATAAAAAAGAACCGAGTGAAATTGACCGGGAGGAACCACCGTACTATTACTATCCTCCACCACAAGCACCCATGCAACCACAATATCAGGAAAAGATAGACATATTTTCTAATTTAGACAAAACGGCTTACATAGTCATTTTTGTAGCATTCATTTTAGGCTTTTTCATGGGGAAAACCATGCAACCAGTCATCCTTCGGCCGGGGTGATATTCCCTCAAAGTCGGTAGTTGGGACGGTGTCATCCTCAGTAAAATAAGCTCTGCTCACAATGAGTGGATCCTTCGATATGGCGTCGGCGAGCTCCGTCGCTGATACGTAACTCGATTCATCTTCCATTCTCTGTTTAACTTCACGTATTTTGATTTCTTTCAAAGTTAAACCGAGTATGTATAACGCGATAAGAATGGTCACCACGTTAAGTGCGATGGTCAACATACTTATATGTATATAACATTAAATTTTTTTAGTTAGAGTTCACTTCTTCACCCTTATCTTCAGCCACAGTAATAGTCGCATCCGTCGATGCCTCGGATTCCTTTTCTTTTCTGCGTTCCTCGATCTCTTTCGCGACGATCGCATCGGCCTCCTTCACGAGTTCTTCCATTGGTGTATCTGGCTTTTCCTTCTTAAGACGCTCAATCACCTCCGCTGGGTGACTGATCGGCTTTTCGTCTGGTTTCGTGTAATACTTTGAGTTTTCATCACCTGGTTTAATGAACGAGTTTCCAGATTCCATCATGTCTCGCTTACGCTCTTCAAACATCTTCGCCGCCATTTGTTGGTTTTCCTTGTATCCAGACATCAACTCTTGAAGCTTCTCGTTCGTGTAATGCACGTCATCGATGGCCGCTGGATCCGGTGGAATGAGTAGCCATTTGTACATGTCCACGACATAGATATCAAACGTAGAATCTTCCTTTTGAAGGCGCTTCGCGTGGCTTGCAGCTTCTTCGCGCGTGTTGAAAGCACCACGGATCTTGATACCAAACTTATCGTTCTTTTGTGGACACTCCGGGCCAACCACGGAAAGGCAGGCGTAAAGTTGTCCGGGTACGGTGGTATAATCTTGTTCGAGCGACATTTCTACACTACACTCGTATTAAAACTTTAAGCCAAGTTAAAAAATTCATGCGATGTGTATTAAATGGTCCACACATTCTGGGATACACAACCCATGCCTAAAGAAACCGGTGAGAAAATAGGTGAAATAGATTCATCTAGAAAATATAGCGAAACACCCGTTAAACTCCCCGACGAATTCGAATGGTCCACGTGTACCATCGACGAAATCAGTGTTTTAATCAGTTCACACTATATACGGGATGAGCACTTTTCTTTGGAGTACTCGAGACAATTCATCGCGTGGGCGACCGACCACGAATGGAATTTGGGTATTCGCACGAAATCAAACGGAAAGCTCGTTGGGTTCATATCTGGTATGCCCTCTAAATACAGAATTCACGATAAAATATTACCCGTGTTACAGATAAACTTTCTGTGTGTTCACGATACACTCAGAGACAGGGGTATGGCGCCGCGTCTCATATCTGAAATAAGAAGGAGAGCTAACGCGCGTGGAATATGGCAAGCGGTATACACGGCTGTCGCGGAACTACCGACACCCATAGCCAAGTCAAACTATTGGCACAGACTTTTAAATGTACCCAAACTGAACAAGGCAAAATTTTCACGGGAGCGCGAGAGAGCACACATCGTGCGTGGTTCGTGTCAGCACAGACTCGTGACCAAAGAAGACGTACCCAAAATGGTGCGCGCACTCGATGAACACATGTCTAAATATTCCATCGCACCCGTGATTGATGAAGAGTACGTGACTCGTTGGCTCTTACCCATAGAAGGTCTGGTATACACATACATAGACGATACAGATCACGTCACGTCTTATTACTCAGTTCCATACACGTCCGTGAAATCGGGGATTCGGATTAACCAGGCTTACATGTTCTATGATACCGGGAAAGGAGACCTAAAAGATGCAGTGATTTTGGCTCGAAACGCGGGGTTCGATGTTTATAACACACTCGATGTTGGTTTGGAATGCAGTACACTTTCCGATTCAAAGTTCATGAAAGGTAATGGTCATAATCACTGTTACGTTTACAATTGGTCTTGTGGAGACATCTCACCCGAAAATATATTCATGAGATTTTTCTAAATGTTTTTAAATTTTTTTTATTTTTTTTATTTCTTTTTTAAAAAAGAAAGAAAAAAAAATATTTTTTTTTCTAAAACTTTGTAAATATACAAAAAATCCATATTACCGTGTTTTGTGTTTAATTCGTACTTAATACTATATTCATGGGATTTTTATAAATGTTTTTAAAATTTTTTTTATTTTTTTTATTTCTTTTTTAAAAAAGAAAGAAAAAAAAATATTTTTTTTTCTAAAACTTAAGTCGGTGACTTAAAAATAAAATTTCATACCTAACCATGGAAGAGATACGTAGGTACCATAACGAAGAGAAACGTAAACTGATACAGTCCGTGGCTAGAGAAGGACAGTCAGTTTTAGACGTGGGTTGTGGTTTCGGCGGCGATCTCAAAAAATGGCAACACGCGGGGGTAAACATAAACATGTGTGAACCGTGTGAAGAAGCCTTGGAAGAGGCAAAGACGCGCGCAAAAAATTTACGTATACGCGTAAATTTTTATCACGGTGATATTTTTTCGACACCCAACAGAAAATATGACATAGTGTGTTACAACTTTGCCCTTCACTACATTTTTCAATCGAAAGAATTGTTTATGGATACCACGAAGTGTATAGCGAGTAAGATGAAAATAGGAAGTGTGTTCATGGGTATAATACCCGACTCCGAAAACATCATATTCAAAACACCCGTGAATCACGAGACTGGGAGTTTCTTCGTCATGAAAGGTACGAGTACCGGTGATTTCGGAGAAAAGTTATTCGTACACTTAGAAGGCACGCCGTATTACGATGAAGGCGCCAAATCCGAGCCCATAGCACACAAAGACCTACTCGTCACGCGTTTAGAAAAATTAGGATTTAGATTACACACATGGGAAAGTTTAGGGGGTAATTCTATATCGGAGTTGTACTCTAAATTTATCTTTGTATATAAGAGATGATACCTGCGTTGTTGTTATTTTTAATAAACCTATACATATTCATCAACACAAAAGTACCAGAAAACCTTAAGATCGTCCGAGAAAAATATACCATTCTCAGGGAGCATCTCAAGAATACAAACAACGAAGAGTTCGAAATGCTTTGCAAAGAGATACCCATCACGGCACACAATAGAGCACAGAGTGGTAACGTCGGATACAACGTGAATAAAGGGAGTGAAATAGGCTTGTGCATCAACGGCGAACCCAATCAGATATTTCACGTTTTGATACACGAGTTGGCGCACTGTTCCGTGAATGAATACTCACACAGTCAGAAATTCTGGGATAAATACGACAGTCTGAAGAGTATATGCGTTGCGATAGGTGTTTACCAAGAGATACCACAGAAGACTAAATTCTGTGGTAAATACATTCAGGATAAATAATGTGTGCTAACTATAAATGCGCGATAGACCAGTTGACCTCGCGAAGGTAGTCATTCTGTGGATCCTTTTGTTCATAGGGACGTACATGCCCTTCATCATCGATGCCGTCGGTGAACAAAAATATTGGTTGAATCTGCTTCTCATCACATTTTTCATACCAAACATCATACATGCGATCGCCCGTGGTCAATCCCCACTCGATTTGATGGCGGTTGACTTTAACTTTTTCTTTACCGCGACCGTCGTCGCCACCTTTTTCACGTGGTTGACCACCTTTTGGAAGGGTGATTTGAAAGATAAGATGCGTAATTTTGGAAGAGACCCTAAGAGCACAGGAATTATTCTGTCGATTTTAGGTTCTTACTTCGCACTCGGAAGTTTGGTCGCATATTTCGCGACTGGACAAGTCATGTATGTGCACGCGCTTAGGCGTAACGTTTAAGCACGTAGAAAATAACGGCAGCGACGGCACCAGTGGCCGCGAGGCCGACGGCGCTTCGGTGTCCTTGTTCGTTCAAGAACGAGGGCACGTAATTGGCCAACTTTTCCTGAACAGGCTTACTAATGGCAGCCGCAGTACACGCCGCAACGATGGCGGCTTGCATCTGCTCATCAGTAAGGTTGAATGGATTTTTGTTTTGTGGAGCCGCTTGTTGTTGTTGTTGTGGCTGCTGCATGACCATGGGTGGTGGTTGCATCATTTGTTGCTGTTGCATGCGTGGATCAGAATCCATCATTGGTGGTTCGAGTGGCATTTCTGGCTGACCCATTATATCAGAGATTGGAGTGGAATCCATGGTCGTTTCTTTATTTTGTCCTATATTTTTTTCATGTTCGTTTTGCACAAAAGAAGTTGTCGCGTTTTGGAGTGGTACCATACCATCTCCATTATCAGATAAGTTCATCGTTCTCACGTCCGACATTTATATGTACTGACTTTTTCGAAATGTGTGACTGACGCGTTTATCTTTTTTTCGTGATCGTTAGCGCTGTTTTCTTAGTCGCTTTTTTGGCGTCAACCTCCTGCTGTTCCAAATATTTCGGGTTGTACATTTTCTTGTGCATAGTCCAAAGTTGCGGGCTTCCTACCCTGAATCCTTTTCTTATTTTAGCTTTGTACCAAAATACACAATCCTGTATTCTATTGGATTTAACAGTATTATCCAATACGAGACACTCGTAGTTTTCCGTGCACGCATCCATTACTTTGCAGAACATATCAAACGAAGGGAAAATACCAAAGAATGATTTATAGAGCTTTTCTCGGTTCTGTATGATGTTTTCCCTGAGTATAAACACATAGTCTACATTCGCCCGCAACGCCGGTGGAAGGTCCATCACGTACTGCATCGTCAACATGAAAAAGATCTTCCAGTGTCTACCGTTCATAAAACACTGTCGAATGCACGTGTCCTTTAAAAATTTACTGTCGTACATGCAGTCATCCAAAAGCATGAAAGCACCGCAATTAGTTTTTCCTGCACCCACGAGTTTACGCTGCCTGGACATCACGCGTTCGATGGCTTCCCTGTCGTAATCACCGTACACACACAAATCTGGTATAAATTCCGAGTAAAAGTGGTTACCTTCCTCCGTCCCAGATAGCACTATACCCGCTGGTAAGTGTCTTTTGTAGTACATGATGTCTTTCACGAGGGTGGATTTCCCTGTGTTACGCTTACCAACAAAAACGCACACCCGGTCGTCGGTCATGGTTTCTGGGTTGAATTTCTTCAATTGAAGATTCATTCTAATGTATCGCCTCGTTTTATTTACCAAAATTTTACTCACAAATAGTAGGAATGTCGGGTCGTTTAACACTCGCAACCACAGGCATTCAGGGGAGATGGCTCACCGAAGAGCCAGAATATTCTCATTTCCTGATGAATTTTAGACAACACACAAAATTTGCATTCGAAGACATAGAAATTCCGTGCGAGCGGTTTAGTAAATTTGGTGACGTCACCATGTGTCAAATACCCCAAAACAAGGGGGATCTCATACGATCCATGATGCTCAAAGTGACCCTACCTCCACCCAAAATGCCCAACGAGACCTACACAGTCACGGACAACGGTGGTCAACTCGAGATAGGTGGATCCACGGAGATTACTCTCTACCAAGGGAGTACGTACACATTTGAGGCACTCGATGCGTATACCATATCTAAGACCGTCAATGGGTCGGAGTACACGTACGATAAATACCCCAATATGATCACTAAAGATGGAAACAACACCACATTTACGGTGCCTTACGTGCTTCCAGTGGTTCCGGATGATGAAGAAGATGCGGTGCCTTACACACTCTATTACGGTAAGTCTGGGGTCACACCCGTCACATTTAAAATCAAGAGTGTTCGGTGGAACAAATCCATCGCGACTAGAATGATAGATTACGTAGACCTGAAGATAGGTTCGCAGACGATCGAACGCCTCACGGGTGAATACATATACATGTATAACCAATTGAATCTCAATTCAGATGATATAGAATTCGTGATAAAGCCAGTGACGAGTCACAATTCATATCCTATCATATTGTTTAAGGATTACGAATACAGGCTACACTTACCGTTTTATTTCTTGAGAAATCCAAGTTTAGCTATACCCGTGTGTGCACTCACAAAGCAGATCGTAGAATTGGAAATAAAAACAAAGCCATACGATGAACTCGTGGTAGAATACGATAGAGAGACGGGTGTCGCGTCTGCGATGCCTTCCAGTGTAATTGAACCAGAGGTGAAAAGCATGTCTGTTTCCACTGATTTCGTGTTCGTCACTGAAGATGAACGCAACTTTTTGCTGTCTAAACCCATTGAATATGTGATCACACAGCTCCAAATGGCGCAATTTAAGATAAAAGCTGGTCAAACCGATAGATCCGTCATGATTAATTTTGATCACCCGGTAAAAGAGATGTTCTTTGTAGCGGTGAGTGATGATTTATACAAACACACAAAAATAACCAACGTAAACCTAAAATTTAACAACAACGAAGTGATAGATTCAGATGATTTAATGTTATCGAGCGAACAGCCACTCAAACATCACACTGGATACATAGACACCGAGCACACGTTCGGTATTCACAGCTTTTCCATAAAACCAGAGATGTACTATCCAACTGGTCAAGTGAACATGAGTCGTGTAATTCACAAACTTCTGAATGTAAAGATAGAAGAATCTTCATTTGATAACACCGTGCGTGTCTATGCACTGAATTACAACGTGTTGCGTGTGGAAAGTGGTTTAGCGGGTTTAAAATTTTAGGGAGCTATAGTAGTAATGGCCGGTAGAATTCAATTGGATACAAAGGGCCCACAGGACAAATATTTCACGGATGACCCAGAATTTACCTATTTTATCAAAAACTTTAAAACCCATGGTAATTTTTCTAGGTTTCACACAGATTTAGATTTCGACGGCGAACTTGACTTTGGTCAAGAAATAAGATGTGTCGTACCACAAAACCAAGGGGACTTACTACAAACGGCGAGTGTACGTGTGGAACTGAACCCATTAAATCAAACGTCTCCATCTGGGTACAGTTACATCTCGTATAACGAAAGTATCGGTCACGTCATGATTGAACATGCGGATTTGTATATAGGTGGTACATTAATACAACGCGTTACGAGTGATTTCTTAACTATACACTCCGAGAACTACACCACGCAGACACACCAAAGATCTCTATCTAATCTCATAGGAAAACCATACACGGAATTCAGTACGTATTCCGTAGCGAATGATTTAACCATCAATGGACACTTAACTACAAACTCAACTAAAGTTACAAAATATTTCGTAGACATACCGTTTTACTTTTACAAAAACCCTGAACTCGCGATACCTCTATACGCCATACGCAATCAAGAAGTTGAAATAGTGATTAAACTGAGAGACGTAAAAGATTGTGTTTACGGCATAAAAACAAGTCCTCCATCCGCGAGTGGTATTTATTACCTGGGTGAAGAATACAAAAACCTCATAAAGAGCATAAAATTGAACGTGGAAATGGTTTCCGTGAAAGATAAAAAATTTCCTAAGCGAGTCGATTACGTGATCACACAACTTCAAGAACAATCGTTTGATATAGGGGAGAATGATACTGAAATAACAGATAGACTTTCGTTTCAAAACCCAGTCAAAGAATTGATGTTCATTGTGCAAAGACACAACGAACGCGAGGTCGGTACTAAAAATTTCGTGACTCCATTGGATTACGATTCATCGGTAGATAAAGTGATCGACGGTTCAGGGTTTGTCTTTACAAACTACGAAAATTTGAAATCCATAAGCCTCACACTCGATGGCCAAGATGTACTCACAGATATCACAGGGGATCTCATAAACCTCAGATCCATACAGAGTGGTATACACCACTCGAGAACTCAACTTCTTCGAAGATTTTATACATATAGTTTCGCTCTTGAACCAGAAAATCACGAATCAACGGGGTACATAAATTTTTCATACATAAAAGATCAGCTCATTAAAGCTAAACTGTTTGGTACAGGCAAAAGACAACTTAGAGTTTACGCGCTCAGTAATAATATACTCCGTGTGGAGAACGGAACTGCTTCTTTATTATTTAATTCATGATGAAGACAGGTTTTGGATTACCAAGCGATACAAACGTACAAAGCGAACAAATGGTCGAAAGCATACTCAACATCGTGGTACCGGTGATTGAAAAATCTATGCTTCTCGCATGCGAATACTCCAAAGCGTGTGGGCGAGATGTGGTGCTCGCACAAGATTTGGAGTATGCATCTAAATACTGTGTTATGCACACAGTCGGACAAGACCTTGGAAGCGTGCTCGAAGACACAGATGAAGACGTGGAAGATCTGGAAGTTGTCGATGAAGAAGACATACCATTCGAGCGATATTCAGGAAGCGATCCAAAATTCTTAAAAGTAAACGAAGCGTATGACGCATGGAATTCTTGGACGCCAACCAATCCGTCAGAACAAATATTAAAAAATGCTATTGATAGTAATGGACGCATCGGATGAACCATATGGCTGGTCATCAACCGAGTACAAATCATTTAAGGTTGACGACGATTCGTCAGATTCAGAATCTGAGTCGGAATCCGAGTCAGATTCTGAATCTGGTAAGAAAGGGTTGAAAGGATACAAGACAAAAACATATAAGAAGATTCTTACTGTAGAAGAATTACTACCAGAATAAAATTTTCTTTTATTAATATATACAATGTCCACCGCCGCCGAAACTGTTACCCTCGTCAGCCAAGAGCTCGAATCTCAATCTTTGAACGCCATCGTCGCCGGCTTCTCTTTCGCCGCGGCCTTGTCCTGGATGGACCTCGTCCGATGGATCGTTAACCAAATCGTCAAGGTTAACAAGAACGGTGGTATGAACTACACCCTCACCGCCCTCTTCACCACCCTCCTCTCCATCCTCGTGTACCTCGGTGTTTCTCGCGTGTCCACTCGTGTCCAAAAGCCAGCGCAACCAATCTTCGCGGTTACGCGCTAGGTTTCTTCATCGCGAGCAAAAGCACAACACACGTAGACACTATCAAAAAGATGGATACAAATGCATCCCATCTATTCACATGCTCTAGATCAGGTATGTGCATAGGCGCAGGCAATGAGAAATCCTTTTCAACTCGAGGCACAGTTTCGGCCTTACCAGTAGAACAGGCGATCGCAAGTTTCAGTACGTGATTCACATTTCTAAAATCGTATGGTATGAGTCTATTGTGGCTACTGTAAAAGAACTGCACTCGTATATCATCTATCTTTTGTTTAGATCCAGAATCAAAGTTGTGCTCTACCGTATCATCACCACTCGAAAAATTAATCACGTCCCCACATACCAAAATTCTACCCGTATAAAATGGAGTCGCGGAGTATATGGTTTTATTGAATTCATCTGAACCACTACTCAATCGTAAGACGAATGCATCCACACCCTGTAAATTTAACGAGCCCGTGGTGATTGATGTGCCCGTTGAAGACACGTTACGCGCTGGAAGCCCGAGTACATCGTGTGGCGTCGTGTATTCACCTGTAGACGTGTATCCATTCGTACCATCGTAAAACTTAAATGTAAATGTATTCGTTGCACCGAGGGTTATGGTGTTCAAGGAAGAATCGTACGCGTTGCTCGTGATAAAATTGGATCCACCCACGGCCGTGTTAATGGAGGTTTCAAGTGTTTGCGCGAGTTCATCGCCGTCGTAGTTGCCGTTTGGGAGTACAACTTCGTAATCACTCGTACTATCGTTGAAAGTAAAGGTATTGTTTCTATCGTGAATAAGCAATTGACTATTGTGTACACGCGCAGACACGAGTGTTATCTTTGAAACGTCATACACGGGGTTTGTGAGTGACATCGTGTAATCACTTGGATCCGGGTAAAGTATCGGGTCTCTTTCGCCACTATCTATGTCTAGTACATGGACCTTCATTAAAATATATGGACAATATTTTAATGAGTGTTAATACTCATACTATTATTATTTAGGAAAGGTGGTGGGCGAGTGGGTTATTCAACAATTGTCTCTTCGCCACATTCAAGCTGGAATTGGATGCATATGGATTCGCGTTACCCTTGTGTGGGTTGAAATCGTGGTAAGAATCATTCGTGTATTGCTGCGTCCAAGCGCCGTTCTGGGGGTTGACCCGACCGTCTACCCGAGTTGTATCGAGTCGCACGTTCGTGAGCATACCCCCTTGGTTGAGTGCATCGGCACGAACATTCATTCTACCTGGAGCGGACATACGGTTAGCCTTACCACGTCTTTCATCTGGTCTGAAACCATACTTGTTGAGTTCTTCGACCGTGTGTGGAGAGGCGTATGTACGTTTTTCTCCGATAGCCACCGCTGGAGACTCGAGGTAACCGTGTCTGAAGCTGTGAATACCTGGTTGTGGCTGGTTTCTGTAGGCGTATTGTTCAATGTTACCATCCTTCTTGTTTCTCGTTGGATCTTGTGGGAGCGTTTGACCCGATACAATTCGCTTGGCTGGAGCAACACTGAGTGTGTCCGTGCGAAGACCGGTTTCCGAACGGTTGGTTGTGCGCTTCGTCTTTTCGTGTTCTCCGCGTGGAGTTCTACCAGACATACCTTGCGCGCGCCCAAACGTAACTGGAAGGCGTTCGGGCAAGAAGGCCGTCTTCTCTGGTCGATTATGAGACACGAGACCAACGCGTCCACGTCGACCACCCTTCGAATCGTACGCTGGACCAGATCTACCTGGGAGTGTAGTCAATCTGTAAGCGCCAACATTTTCTGGATTCACACGCAAAAGCTGTTGGTAACCACCGTAAGACTCCACATTTGGATCCACACCCAAACCTGGGCCAACCAATCTCTTTTCAATTGGAGAAAGGTTGTTCATTCGACCTGTATCATACATTCTGTTTCTCATATTAAGTATTTCACCACCCGCACTCTTTTGTTGGGGCGCGATGTCTCCAAAGTTACTCACGACACCCTTATTTATGTAAGGTTGTTCGAGTGGGTATTCTTTGAGAGGCGCCGGAGCCTCTTGAATGTCTGGCGTGAACACTTCATTCGTCGCCTGAACTGGTGGTTGTTCATATCTTTCCACTGGTTGACTGAGTTTCCGACCTGCGTAAATAAGACCGGCTATAGCTGCAACAGATATGGGATCAGCCATTCTTATTTCTTATTGATATTTTTATTTACGTATCTTTGTGTAAAAAGACCATTTTGCAGTTCAGCACGGGTACTCATTGGTTCGTAGCTCATGCTTTGCAAAGGCAACTTACATTCCATATTTTGGAGTGGGAAATAGTTGTTTTCGTAAGTTCTCGCGAGAACCTTGTTGAAACGAGAAGTCGATTGTGGTCGGAGCTCATCACTCGTTTCGATAAATTCCGCTGGGGCACCCTTACCAGCCATGTATGGCGCAGTTCCGTAAAGAGTTGTGTTTGGTCGACTCGAGCCATAGTTAAGAGTACTGGGCTGAGGGTACACAAACACTTCTTCGGTTGCGCAGTTCACTGGAACGGCTGGGTTTTGAACCAACTTAAGACCGGGCTGCAATTGGTAAGCCATTTATTATTACATAAGATTTATTTATCTAGGCGTGCGTGAATCCGTGCATACCACTTCTCTTGTCTCCGTTTGGATCGAGGCCGGCAAAGGCTTCGAGTTGGACACCTCGGGCATTTGGATCGCACATGGTTGGATCAGATTTGCACATGGGTTGGTTTTTGCGTCCATACAACCACTCCGCAAATCCAGTTTGATCGCTCACTGCGGTAGTCACCGGGCTGGAAACAAATTGCCTAGACACGGCGTTTTGTTGGTATTTTGGCAACGTAGATCTAGAGCGAGCTGGTCCAAATGGTGTGTTACCCACGACCATGTTATCCACTTGGGTACTCACATCTGGGTACGCACACGCACCTGGGCGCTCTGGGTTATCACCCATCAAATAATTCGACATTGGGTTGTCTCTGGTAGGCAATTGGCAATTGTTATTCACCGTATTGTAGTATTCAGCCCCACCCTTCACCATTTGAGACTTTTCCATTATATAAAGAACACTGAGTGCGGTCGCAGCGAGAATGAATACACGAACATCACGCTTGATGATGTAGTGTACGCACGCGGCGTAGATGATAAATCTAGAGGCCGCGTTCACACGCTCGGCTGAGGACTGTAATTTAGTTGGCCAGAATTCTGGGACTTTATCCGTTCTCACGAGTTGTTTAGGATCATTGAACCAAGAGCTCATTTATATATATTACGTTTATTTTTTCAACATACCACCCAGCATACCTTGCATGGTCTTCATGAGAGCGGATTCATCAATACCGGAGCCATCACTTTCCATTTGATCGGCACATTGCTTTGCAACCTTTTCAATCATGGAGAGAGTGTCTTCTGGGATACTACTGATAGTGGTACCGAGCATGTACAAGGTTTGAACATATTGCCAAATAGCATCCTTTGTGCCATCGGAGATGCTGGACCAATGACCTTCGAGGTTAATATCCTTCAAAAAGTCCAAATTCTTGAATTCGTTGATGAAAAACGTATCATCCTTGGCGGAAATCTTATCCGAAAATGGACTCACCCCCGCCATGAAACCGTCTACGACCAGACGCGGGTTAGTCTGTCGCATGAGTTCAAATCCCGACATACATTTCTTGATGCCCTTTTCTTCTGGAAACGTTTTGTGCAATTCCGCAAGAAATTGACCCATCATATCATTGAAAGCGTTTACAGAAGCCATGGTTATTAACTATTGAATAATAAGCGATTATTCTTTAAGCGAATGGTTCTGTAGATATGCTTTCTCTCTTACCTAGACCACCTGAAATTATAAAATAAACAAGAATAGCGTTAAGTGCGGCTGGTTTAGTGTACGCACTGGTTGGTAGCGCACCCTCGTTATTAATCTTCGCCTTTATGTGAATGTAACCAGCCGTAATCAAACCGGCAATTATACCGGCCCAAGCGGGATCTCTCAGATAGTCTTCAAGTTCCATTTAATTATAACCAACTTTTTTTGCACGAGCATCTGATGCGTCTGGGAAAAGGACGTCATCATCCTCTTCTTCGGTCATCTGTGGCTCGGGCATTTTCACGTTACTGATCGTCTTAAACTCGTTATCCAAGTGCGACCCACCTTCTGATGGTTCTTCCATGGGTGGTGGCATCATGGGTTCTTCAGTTTCCCCCATTGGTTCCGAATCCATTTCTGGTTGAGGTTCCATTTCCTCTGGTTGTGGCTCCGACTCCGGCTCCGGTATTTCGTCGGAGAAATCGGGATCTTCCGTGTCTTCCATGGTTTCTCCTATATCGATGTCCTTGTTATCTTGAGACATGTAGGTTTGGAGAATTTGCTGAACTGGAATGAGTTCTCGAACAGACGCTTCGATGGCCGTGGATATACGTTGATACAACTGATCGTTACGTTCGTATTCATTTTGCGATTCGTGGAAAATGTATGGATCCTTGTAAATATCCTTCGCCACATTGTTGTAACACGTCTGCACGAAAACCTCGTTCGTTGGGAGTTTAAGGGAGATCTTCTTGTTATCCTTCCCTAGACGAACAGAAGAAAGAATCTTTACGCAGCTCACGAAAACCGCCGCGAGAAGGTCGTTAAACCACGCGATGCGATTGGAGATAGCGTCCGTGTGTTGCTTAGACATGGCTTCACTCCAGTTTGGAACCTCCTTCAAAAGTTTCTGGAACATGATCAAAACCTTTCTTCCCTTGGACATGGTGTACGCCTCATCGTACATTTTTTCAAAATTTTCTATCATAACTGGACACATGATATCACTCAATTGACCCAAGTATTCTCGTTTGGCTTCAACCAAGATATTGAGGTTATCCATTTATCATAAAATGAAATTTTTTTAATAGTTGTTTTTCGCATTTCCCCTGTATTTATTGGCAGCCTTTTTCAAATTAACAAACGATGGAAAATCACCAAAGTCTTCGTCATGTTGTGGTTGTTTTTTTGTTTGAGGTTTATTCTTTTTAACACTCCACGTGATGTATATTTCGTAATCATTAACCATAGATACTTGAAATCCACCCAATTCGAGTTGACGTTTTATGTATTGCGTTGCTTTCAATCTATCGAATGTTGGGTAACCAACGACAAACGCTGGTATTTCTGCGAACAGCTGTTTATTTCCGAACTCTACATTTTTTCGTATCTTGTTCGATATCTGTTCGTAGATCTTAACGTACGTCTCCTTTTTGAGACGGTTACGTTTTTCAGTTATTTTAGATATCTCATCTACACTGATCATTACAATATCTTAACGAATTATTTTTGCAATAATTCAGGCGCTGCGACTGTCTTCGTTTCGACCAGTTGTGGGCGTCCATACATTTCTTCGGCTGAACGCACGACCTTTTGAGTGAGTGGCTTAGACTTGATAGCATCGAGTTCACTTCGCCTGACTTGGGAAAAATCATCAAATTTGTATACGTCTACATTAGACGTAAACACGGTTTCATCGACCGCCTTATTCACACCGAGTGGTTGTGTGCGAACACCGTAGATCATCACGATTGGTTTGTTTTCAGATATACCGCGCACATAACTTTCCAAGATGTCTCTCGCCTTCTCGTCTCTTTGCTGTTGCGTCAAAGAGTCGTCGATGATGAGGGCGGCTATCTCAGCGAGCTTCTTGTCTTGATCCTCCTTGGATTTCGTGTAATTTCTGGTAGGTGCACTTGGATCATTGATGACCTTTATGTCGGAAGACACGGAGAAACCGAATGGGAAACCACCGCGCTTCATGATCATAAACATACACCTGTATATCTCTTCACCGGTGACCTTGTCTCTGTACTTTTTGACCGACGTGGTTTCCACGACGTAAGTACACAAACCTGTGATTTCAGACACGCGTTTATTCGTTTCGAGGACCATCTGTTCCATGACATCGTTCGACACGGTAAAGTCTTCCACTGGGTCATACAAGGTGAGATCTATTTCTTTCTGATTCACGACTTCACCCTTTTTGTCCGTGAATTGCTCTTTCCTGGACAACAACATCCAAATAAGTAACACGACGAGTACTATCACGAGTACGTTCATTATTATAACCCGACAAAATTTTTTCATGAGACTGGTTTATACACTGATATACACGACATCTAACCTATTTTGATTTTATACATGTATTTTTGATTACAAAGTTTAGAAAAAAAAATAATTTTTTTTATTTCTTTTTCCAAAAAGAAAGTGTAAAAAATAAAAAAAAATATTTTGTAAACATT
>Ga0181570_10000646_pt1 | contig 32282 bp, 28 predicted proteins | sample 101ome_18_FD_148667 | JGI IMG/M metagenome (GOLD analysis project Ga0181570, IMG submission 148667) | Coastal salt marsh microbial communities from the Groves Creek Marsh, Skidaway Island, Georgia - 101406AT metaG (spades assembly) | ecosystem: Environmental > Aquatic > Marine > Intertidal zone...
TTAAGACATCCAAACTTAGAATTTAGAGAAGGTGGTACTTACACATTTACACTAGATGATAGTTCAACAACTAATCATGCTATGTACTTCTCAGAAACAAACAATGGCGTACTAGACGGCGGAACATCATTTGAAAGCGGTGTAACTTATTACTTAGACGGTGTACAACAAGTAGACCTTAACGCTTATCTTGCAGGCTACACAACTGCAACTACAAGAAAAATTGTATTAGTAGTTGATCAAAATACTCCAGAAACATTATATTATCTATGTTACTATCACTTAAACATGCATTCAGATGGTACAACTCCTGCAACTATTACATCTAATGATGGTAGTGTAAGAGCAACACCTGATGCAAGTGTATACTTTGAATTATTAAACGACGGTGGTTACCGTTGGATGAACATTTGGGATACAACTGAAGATTATGTAATCAATGATGTTGTAAGACATGGTGGTAGATCGTATATTGCTAGAAAAAATAATGCAAGCAGTGATCCAAGCGACAACTTAAAACAGAGCTATGTAGTAACTGTAACATCTGAAGCAGGTGGCAACAAATATAGACTTGATGGAAACTTATATCCAAGTCTAACATTTAAGCCGGGTGGCCAATACACATTTGTTGGCGATGATCCGTCAATGGCCAATCATCCAATTTATTTCTCTACAACAAATAACGGCGTACTAAACGCTGGTGTAGAATTTGAAGATGGTGTTAAGTATTATATTAACGGTGTAGAGCAAGCAACAGTTGGCGATTATATTACAAACTGGGCAACTGCTACAACAAGAAAAATTACAATTGATGTAACGTACGATACTCCAGAAACATTATATTATCTATGTTACTATCATAACAATATGCACTCAGACGGTGTTACACCAGCAACTATTACAAATGGCGGCACTGATTGGGATCTATTACACGATGGCTTTATTTGGCAAGGTAACTGGGATACAAATACCGAATATAAAATTGGTGATGTAGTTGAATATGCTACAAACAGTTATATTAGTATTATTCCTGCTAACCAAGGTAATCAGCCAGACCTAGATAACGATAAATGGAACTTGATGTCACAAGGTGACACAAACGGTTTACATACTACACGCGGTGACATTGTAATTAGAGGTCCAGTAAACGTAGAACGTTTACCGATTGGTCCTGCAGGTTCTTACTTGTATTCCGATGGTGTTGATGTTAAATGGGGTTTCCAAAATCCATCAAACACTTTCTATGTATCACTAACTGGTTCTGACGCAGACGGCGACGGACGTACACCTGCTACTGCATGGAGAACAATTCACCATGCTGCACAAGAAACTTACAACAATGGACAGTGTTCTATTTCATTGTTCGCAGGAACATACGAAGAACAATGTCCGATTAAACTAGGACGTGGTGTTGTACTTGAAGGTCAAGGACTAGGTGCTGTTTCAGTATCACCAAACAACTCACGTGACGAAGGTTACGGTATTGGTATTTCCGATGACGGATCTACTCCAAATGCTAACTCAGAAGTATTCCACGTAAACAACGCAGTGCGTATTCGTAACGTGGTATTTAGAGGTTTTAGCACAGGTTCAGTTCAAGTATCCCTTGATCCGGGTACTGGTCCAGATGATACATCAGTTTGGATTACATCACAATCACCATACGTACAAAACTGTACTAACTTCTCACCAGAAGGTACAGGTATGCTTATTGACGGTGGACTACATAATGGTGGTTATAAGTCAATGGTTGCTAATGACTGGACACAGATCAACTCAGACGGTATTGGTGTTCACGTTAGAAACGACGGACGATGCGAACTTGTATCTGTATTCACATACTATTGTGCGATTGGTTACTTAGCAGAGTCAGGTGGTAAGATTCGTGCTGTAAACGGTTCGTCAGCATATGGTGAACTAGGTGTTAAAGCAGATGGTTACTCACAAGCAGAAACTCCGCTAGAAGGACGCTTACGTTTAACAGCAGACACGCTTACTTCTGTACAAACAATTGGTACAGATGCACATATCTTTACAACATATCGTGATGAAACTGCAAACTATGTTTATGTAGGACACATTAATCCAACAGGAACGGATACAACATCAAGTTGGGACAATACAACAAGTGTTCCTATTATTGCAAAATATAATTCAGGTGGCGACCCAGACTGGGTATACACATACACAGGTGCATTTGGTACACTACACTCAGTAGTTGAAACATCTGATGCTTACTTCTGTGGTGGTATTCATTGGGACGGAGCAGCAAATAGAGGCTTTGTTCTTAAAATTACTAAGTCGGGTGAAATTCAATTCCAAAAAACTATTTCTTCAACAGATGAAATTGTAGATATGGTAACTGATGGATCTAATACATATATTATTGGCAACCACTCTACAAATGGTGTTACAGTTATTAAAATTAACGCTGCTGGTCTTGAACAATGGTCACGTAGTATTAGTTACAGCAGCGGTTCATTAAACACTATGAAAGCAAGTTGTGGTGCATTTACTGTTGCTCCAGGTAACTCTGAAGATACATATGAAAATAACGGTAATGCAGATGCAGAGAACAAACTATTTGTTATGATGCGTGACGATACTAATAATACAAGTATTATGACAAGATTGTCAACACTAGGTATTTTAGAAGAATCATACGAGTACGGTGATATTACATTTAATGATCTAGCACTAGATAATGGTAACGGCGACGGCATTTACTTTATGGCTGTAGGTCAGGCTACGCACCAAACTGTAGATCGTCCGTTTGCTATGAGAATTAGACTAGATGGTACAGTTGCTTGGCAGAAACAATTAGCAAGTGGTTCAAATGTAGGTGCTTGGCATGCTGTTAAAGCACAGGGTGATTGGATTTATACTTCAGGTTACTTTAACAATGGATCACATGATTATGGTGTGTTAATGAGAATTTCAAGTAACGGTAATACTATTCAATACACTAAAGATTATACAAACGGAACTGACAATATTGCATTGTACGGCGTTGAACTAAACGGTGTTAACATTATTACAGGCGGTATAAACAACGCAAACTCTGTAATATTTGATGTACAGCGTGATAACAACGACTTGGGCACACTTGCAAGTGGTAGTTGGACAATTACAACTAACAACTCTTATGTTACAACAGATGATACATTAGCAGAAGCAACTACTTACAGTGTACACTTGTTAAGTCCTGTGCTTACTGCGGCATCTATAACTGATTATTCATTACGTCAAGATCCAACACAAGTAAACACTGTGATTGGTACTAGAGCAGGTTTTGCTGGTATTGGTACTGGTGTTAACTTTAGTATTAGTGACCTAGCACGTATTCCAAAAGAAGGTTCAGTTATTCAAATTGCAGGTATTGACCAAGATTACTTTGCGATTGCTGTTGATAACTTTATTGAAAGTTTTGGTGATACACAGGATAATAACCCTAATGTATATGACCAGTTAAACGGTAACAGACTATTTATTGAAGAAGAAGTTATTGGTTGGATTAACACTAACTATCCACAGTTTACATACGACGAAGCAAAATGTCGTAGAGACTCAGGTATTATTATTGACGCTGCTCAATGGGACTCAGCACTAGGTACTAACTATAACTCAGTAACAGCAGGTCTAGCATATCAACGTGCTACAACTGCTACACTAAAAGCAGATCAGTTAACTGAAACTATTGGCGCTATTGAATATATTAGAGATACACTATCAACTGCGGTTGCGGCAAGTTCACTAGGACAAAGCCGTGTTGAAGTAGCAGTTAACGAAGTACTAGATATTATTCAAAATGGTGTAACTAGTACAGATACAGCAGCAGATCCATTAGTATTTGATCCACCAACAGGAACATCAACTGGTGTTATTAATGCAGTTGATCAAATCCAAGCAAACAGAACATTCTTACAAGAAGATGTAGTTGCATATGTAAACAACAACAATCCACCTGCAGGAATCAACGTTGCAGTATGTGGACGTGACACAGGTTATATTGCTGACGCATTATGTTATGACTTACTATACGGTGGTAACAGTGCTACACGTAGAGCAGCAACAGCATACTTTGAAAATGCAACTGCTGTTATTACAGATCCAGGTGAGATCACTGCTACAGTTAACGCATTTACACACTTAAAAGGTTTGATTGGTGATGTTGTATTAGAAAACTCAATTACACCAGAATCTGGCAACACTGAAACACAAGATACAAGTAATGGCGCAGGTACTGCTAGTGAAGTAACTTCATTAGATACATTTATGGATTACATTATTGATGCTATCCAAAACGGCGTTGGTGTACTACCAAACGAAGTTGTTCCAGATTTACAAACACTAGGTATTACCGAAGAATTACGTAGCACTGCTAACATTATTGGTAACTTAAGAACTACACTAGTTAACGATACAATTGATTATATTAATGATGTACTAGCATTTGTTTATGACGAAGCTACATGTCGTAGAGACATTGGTTTAATCATTGATGGATTGTTAGTTGACTTAGATTCAAGTACTCCGGGTACATACGAACAAAACGATCACTCAATTGACGCAGGTTTAGAATATTGGAACGGTTCTGTTTCAATACTACCTCCAAGTCAAAAAGCACAAACTGTTGCTGCACTAAACTACATGAACAGTTTAGTAGGTAACGTGCTAAACGGTATTGATCCATCAGTTCCATATTCAGGAGAAACACGTTACGATAACTTGCTAACACCAGAAACAGGTGCAATTAGCATTGTTACAACTAATATGAGTACTATTGCTACTATTGCAGACTTAGGACCATCATCGGCTCCAGCAAGATCTGCATCAGGTACTTGTAGAATTAGTATTGAACCTGCAATGACATCAAACTTAACACCAGATGATAATACACAGATATTCTTCCGTGAATCATTCAGTCAGGTGCGTATGACAGGACATGACTTCCTAGACATTGGTACAGGTGGTTTTGCAGATACAAACTATCCGGTTATTATCCAAGCAGACTATACACAGCAACCAGACCAAGCAAGAGAAACACTTGCTACAAACGGCGGGCGTGTGTTCTATGTAACTACAGACCAAGATGGTAACTTCCGAGTTGGTGACTACTTTAAGGTTGAACAGGCCACAGGTAGAGCAACACTATCATCAGAAGAATTCGACTTAACAGGTTTGAACGAACTACAACTTGGTAGTATTACTGCTGGTAAAACTGGTGCTACAATTAACGAATTTAGTACAGACGGTACAATGGCTGACAATTCAGATACTTCTGTTCCAACAGAACGTGCGATTGTTACATATGTCGGCGACCAAATCCAATTAGCACTGTCCAGAGGCGGCGGTACTTCACACATTGCGTTACCGGTAGGTACAACAGCGCAACGTCCAGATCCTGCAGAAACAGGTTTCTTCCGTTATAACGACACTAACGGTGCGTTAGAAGTTTACGGTAACAGCGGAACTTGGGAAGCAGCAGGTAGTGTACGCTGGATTATAACAACAACTAACACAGCAATAAATAAGAGTGAAGCATTAATGGTTGATACATCAGCAGGAGCAGTTACAATTACACTACCAGGTACTGCTGCAATTGGTGACACTATTAGAATTATGGACCTAGCAGGTACGTTTGATACTAACAACTGTACTATTGCTAGAAACGGTAATAACATTATGTCTTTAAGTGAAGATTTAGTGCTGTCAACAGAAAATGCTGCAATAGGTTTGGTATATACAAACGCTACACATGGATGGAAACTAATTGAGGTATTATAATGGCTGACTTAAGAGACTTTACTGGTAAAAACGCAGAATTTACTGGTGCATATACAGGAATAACTAGCGGTACTACTGCTCAAAGACCTACAAGTCCAACAGTAGGTATGATTCGTCATAACACTACTATTGAGGTACTAGAGCAATATACAGCAAATGGATGGGTGCCGATCGCTGCTCCGCCAACTGTGAGTGCTGCAAATCCAAGTATTGTTAACGATTCAGATACAACCCAAACTATTGTTATTAACGGTAGTAACTTTAGTTCAAGTGTAACAGTTAGAGCATATGGCTCGGACGGTAGTACTGTTGTTCCTTCAAGTGTAACTAGACTTAGCGGTACACAAGTACAAGCAGTATTTACAGCACCAAATACAATGACACAAGCAGGCGAACCGTACAGTTTGTCTGTTGTAAACAGCACAGGTTTAAGTTTTATTCTTGAAGATGCTGTTACAGTTGACGCAGATCCAATTTGGACTACTGGTGCAGACATTGGCGATTATTGGGAAAATACTCAAAACACATATACATTTAACGCAACTGACCCAGAAGGTGGCGGCATTACATATTCTATTGTTAGTGCAGGATCACTAGTTAGTACAAGCATTAACGGCACAACTGGTGTATTAACATTTACAGCACCAGGCGTAAGTTCAAATACAGATTACAACTTTACACTTAGAGCAACTGATAGCAGCGGAAGAACTACTGATAAGTCATTTACAATGACGTCATTGGTTAACGATGGTCCTGTTTGGAACCAAGGCGCAGGTACTACATACAGTACAAATACTATGACTTCGTTTAGTAATAGTTTTACTGCTTACGATCCACAAGGACACGGTATTTCAATTAGTGTAGCAAGTGGTAGTTTACCTTCAGGTTTAAGTATTAACAGTTCAGGTACTATTACAGGCACAGTTGACTGGTCAACACTAAGTGGTGCCTGGAGTCAAACATTTAACTTTACTTTACGTGCAACTGATACGCTACTAGGCGATTATACAGATCGCGCATTTGCTATTACAGTTAATAACGAATATTACTACAGACAAGTTTACTCATATGGTTATATTGTAGGCGGATACGTAGGTTCTACAGTACATAGAGCAGGTCACAGACTGCAAATTTCTAACAACGGATATACTGCACTAGGCGACAGACTAGACAGAAATGCAGGTTACTGCTCAGGTGGTTGGGGTGATACTGGTATGTGGGTATACGGTACTGGTGGCGGACTAGGTTCTTATTCAGACTATTCAGGCATGAACATGTTTACTGAATCAAGTTTTAGCAATGGTAACCACGGTACTTCTAAAGACGATGCTGGTACAATGAGTAATCACGGTGGTAAAGTTGGTACTGCGGCAAACTATACAATTGGCGGTAATAACTCAACTAATATTAAACACACATTTAGCAACAACAGCATTAGTACTGTTGCAGGAGGTAGTTCAAATAACTACGGTAATGCTTGGGAAAGTGATGAAAGAGGCTATGATGCGTATTATGGTCAGCAGTTTGCGTTTAGTAACGAAAGTTGGTCAGGTGGTGTTACACCTGGTGGATCAAACCAAGCACACAGTAAATCATTATCAAGCAAACATGGATTTGCACTAGTTGAAAATAGTGGTAATAATACTTCAACTTATCATAGACATAACTTCTCAAATAATAGTATTTCAAATAACTGGGTAAGTAAACCAGTTGGACCATGCGGTGAAACTAACTATGCAGAAGGTCAAGATTGGGGATATGCACTTGGTGCATGTAGTCCGCAGGCATGTCAAAATGGTTGGTACTGGAGACAAAACTTTACTAGTGCTTCTGGACAAAACTTAGGTAACGCAGATAGATCAATGAGTTCAGGCGACGGTGGCTCAAGGATTGCATAAGAGGAAATAGGATGTACATTTTATATAGACAAACTTCAGCAGAAAACGACCCTAGACACGTTTTTATCTATCAAAACTTTAATTTACAATTAGTTGAGGTAGGAAATCCAGACTGGGTTAACTGGGAACTTGGAAATCCTGAAATATTTCCAGAGCATCTTGCAGATCAAGGTATTAATTTTTTAAGACCTGCTTCAAAAGGTTATAAAAATACTATTACAGGAGCAATGACTCCTACTAAAGGTACTGAAACTGCACCTGAAAACTATGAAAAAATTGTACGTCCGTGGACTAGCGAAGAAGCCAAAAAAGTTGCTGATTTCTCAAGAATTATTTTACGTAGACATGTTGAAGAAATTTATAGACAGCGAGTAGCAGCACTAAACAACACTGCTATTGAATACGAAATGGGTACTTGGACACAACAGCGTAAAGAAGCAGAAGCAGGTGGCGGCCCATTACTAGATGCAATTTCATCAGGTAGACGTGTTGCTGTAGAAGTTATTATTTCAAAAGTTCTTGCAAAAGCAGCAGCATACGACGAAGAAGTTGGTAGACTAATTGGCGAAAAACAGTATTATACTGATAAACTTGAAGCTGCAACTACTATTAGAGACTTAGCAGTTCTAGCAGAAGATTGGTTTGGTATTCCAAGACACTCTGAGTTTGGCGATGCTGTTAAGCGTGATTTTGCAATTCATATCTAAATAAGCCTTAATTAATACTTCATAAATAGATGTACAAACTTCTATTGGAGATCTATTAATGGCAAAAAACCCTATTGTTCTTAAAGACGGTGGCTACGTACAAAAGAGCAGCACCCCTGAAGATAAAAAATTCGACATTTCAGAATATGTTGAAACAGTTACTTCTAATGCAGAAGATCATGAACTTTTAAATTATCTAGCAACTGAAATTACACCGTACAGTGAGTTTCAAAGCGAATCATTTGTTATTAATAACGAAGTAACAGACCACAGAAAAATTCAACAAATAAGTTTAGAAATTAGATCAAGAGTAGATATTCTTGCAGAAGCACAGTATGCTCTTGACAAACTTGATGTTAAAATTCGCAAATATCAAAGAGACATTGAAAAAGAAGAAGATGATCTTGAAAAAGAATTATTAGAAATTGAACTTAAAAAATGTCGCTATGATTGGGATCAAGCACAGATTCGCATGTCGCAAACAAATATGGAATTACAAAAGTTTGTAAACATTGCAAAAAAAGTTGCCCCAAAGGATACATTAGATACTATTAAATCATATAAAGATAACTGGGAAGAAAAAGAAAAAGAATACTGGGTTAAACGTATGGGCAGACAAGCAATGTATGACATGCTTACTACTGGGAAAATTGGTACTGGTAACCTTGAAAGTATTATGCAAATGCCTGCAGATGTACAAAAAGCAACTATTGCTTATGCACTTGCAAACAGCAGCAAAATGGAAAAAGGCATTGCACAAATCCAAGATGCTACACGCAATCTTTTAATTCAAAACGAACCAAATGAAAAACCATTTGAGCTTCCAAATATTACAGGTATCACAGGTGACTACGGTGGCAAGTCGGCTGCTGAAAATTTACTGACACAAATTGGTTATGACGATGTCAAAAATTTACTCAAACGTCCCGACTCCGAATGATTATGAACTTGGAGACTGGGATTTCAGAATGCATCGCCTTGGCATATGTAAAGGTTGTGAGTTTGGTATTATAGGCGAAGGCGAAAACGAAGAACCGTATAGAATGATATGTGGTAATTGTGGATGCCTTGCATATGCTAAGTCAAGTATTAAAGATGAAACTCCAGGAGTAGCATGTCCGTTAGATAAATGGCCGCATTGGAATGAATGGAAAAATGAAGATATTTAGTATACCACTAAATCCTAAATTAAAAATTGACGAGTTTCAAAAATTTTATAGTTTAGTAGAAGAATACAAAGACTATATCTATGACATTTATTTTACAACAAGAACTCCTCCATTTATACAGGATGCAATGGGCGATGTGTTTGATAAAAATCAAGCAACTGATTTAATTCATAATAGTATGATGTTCCAAGAAAAACTTGGAATACCTCTTAGTGCTACCTATAATAATATTGAAGTCCCGCCGAGAGAAGATTTATTAGATCTTTGGATAGAACATTTTAAACCTTTATATGAACGGGGTATTAGAACAGTAACATTACCACATACTATATGGTTATTAAATGGTAAAATTAAAAAAGAATTTCCTGAGCTTTTTATAAAGAATACTATCTTACGTAATGTACAACGTCCTAACGAAGTAATTAAATGTGCAGAAGCAGGATTTGATTATGTTAATTTAGATAGAGATTTAATGCGTGATAGAGATCAACTATTACGTATTAAAAAAGCAAAAGAATACATTTTAGAAAATATCAATCCTAACTTTAAATTAAGTTTATTAGCAAATGAACATTGTTGGGGTAATTGTCCTGTACAAGATGAACACTTTCAGTATAACAATACACGAAGTGACGCATTACAACCTACATACTTTATGACAGATTTAAGTGCGTTTAGTTGCCCTGCATGGGATAGAGATGATCCGGGACACGTTCTTAAAAAAGCAAACTTTAGTCCTTGGAGAGAAGACTGGTTAGAATATATTGACCTTGGTATTGATGTATTTAAAATGCATGGTAGAGAAAGTGTTCCTCGTTTATTTGAAACTATGGAAATAGTAAAAAACTTTGCAGAAGGCAAAGAAATTATGTGGGACAATTATAATGAGTATTTGTCAGAAATGCACATTGAAGGCTCTCCAATTAATGCATGGCGACAAAAAATTAAAAACTGTAAGTTTGATTGTTGGGATTGTAATTACTGTGATCGTGTAGTAAGTACAAAAACAAAAGATAGATTTAGCAGTATTATCAAAGAAAATAAATTTGATTTAGCAGTATTATTAAATCAATTAAACAAACTGTCAGATGCTAGATATTTAGAAATAGGTTCTGGTAGTGGAGAACTGTTTGCACAAGCACTAAAGAATACTAACTCATTTGGTATTGCTTTAGACAATTATAACGTAGTTAATATTATTGACGATGTTGAACAAGTAAAGCCAACTAGTAATAAAAGCAAGTTGTTTAAAAATTTACACGAAGCAAATGTAAAAAACTTTAAAACACTTGAAGTTGAATTACACGAATTAACACCCGAGTTACTACGTATGCGTCCAAGTATAATTTTAAATCACGTTGTTAAAGACGATTTACAACAATATTTTAATAACATAGATAATATAGCAGATCAAACTTTTACATTAATTGACATAAACGATTTATCAGAAGTAATTAAAAGTAAAAGTTATAAAATTAAATACCAAGAGCAAACAGACAAATATAACATTTACGTGGTGACAAAGTTTTAATGAATAGAATTATTAACAATATTATAGTCGCAGGTGGCGGAAGTGCAGGTTGGATGGCAGCAGCACATCTACGTAATAATCTACCACCCAGTGTAAAAATTACACTAATCGAATCTACTAAAAAAGGAATAATTGGCGTAGGTGAAGGAACACAACCTTTTACTGCAAAGTTTTTAGAAGAGTGTGGATTAGAACTTAAAGACTGGATGCCTATTGCAGACGCAACATTTAAACTAGGTGTTGAATTAGATGGCTGGGCAGACAATGCAGTATTTGTCGATAATGATACTTCAGATGTTGGTGTATTAGGTAACAATGTATTAATGTCTGATTACGTATTAGGTTCAAAGAAAGATAAAAAAGAATTTGTAGATTGGATTCCGTCATATCGTTTAGGTAAAGCAAATAAAAGTCCTAAGTATCATAATGAAAAATTAGATTATGCACATAGTTTATATGATACATGGGACGCAGTGCATTTTAGAGCAAACGATATTGTTGAAATGTTATCACAAAAAGTTAAACCTTTAATTACATATTATGATGACGAAATAACAGAAGTATATCACAACGACGAAGGTGTAATTGGTTTACAAACAAAAGAAAATGGAATACTAAGCGGAGACTTGTATATTGACTGTACAGGGTTTCAAAGTTTACTGTTAGAAAAAACACTAGGCGAACCTTTTGTGCCAATTGATCATATTTTATTATGTAATCGTGCAGTAGCAATGCCAACAGACTATACAAATAAAGCAGATGAAATGCACCCGTATACAAAAGCAACAGCAATGGATGCTGGCTGGCGTTGGACTATTCCTACATTTAGTAGAATAGGTAATGGATACGTTTATAGTGATAAATTTATATCACCTGAAGAAGCAGAATTTGAACTCCGTAGTGCTATTGGTGAATGGGATCAACCTGCTAATCATTTAACTATGAAAACTGGCACACACGCAAACATTGCTTTAAAGAATGTATTTGCTACAGGACTTGCAGCAGCATTTGTTGAACCACTAGAAGCAACAGGTATTACATTTACAACTAAAGGTGTACAAAGTTTAACTAGAGCGTTAAATGAAACTCAAGGTTATTATAGCGACGAAGTTGCTAGTAAACTAAGCGAAGACTATAATACACTTGTAAGAGAAATTATTGATTTTGTATTTTTACATTATCATTTTGCTAAAAAGAATGACACACCTTTTTGGGAAGCAGTACACAACATACAAATTCCGTCAAGTGCTGCTGGTGTGTTAAGTAAGTTTGTTCCTAATCCTCCTAAACTATTAAATGAACAAGGTTTATATACAATGTTTCATGCAGGACAATGGTTCCAATTATTATATGGGTTAGGTGCATATGATAACGTTGATATAGAAGTACCTAAAGAAGTATTAGAGTACGGTAAAATGGTTTGGGACAAGTACAATTTTGTTACAGAACAACAACTAGAACTATTTCCTAACCATGCAGAATTTTTGGAGTCGTGGTATGGGATACAGAAATGATATTCTAATTGGCAGTTTTAGTTTTGACGAAATTAATCTATGGTTAGATTTTGTTAACGGTGCAACGCCTTTATGGAAGCCAGTTGGACATACTATATTACATTTCTCTAAAGACGACATAAAAGAATATAAGTCTTTAGGAATGATTGGCAAGGGTAGTGTAGAAAATTTAGAAAGTCTTTATGGCCCGGGCTTTTATCTAATTAATGTTCAGTGTAGATCAACGTCTTATGAAAAAATAGACCATATTGATAAAATTAAAAGTGCTGAAGAAAATATTCCTGACTTTAGTATAGATCGTCAGAATTATAAATTTACAATTGATCCTGAACACTGGATTACTAATAAAAGTTTTACTGTTAATAATTGTATGTTAGATAACTCTGCTAAAATTAATCGTGTGGGCGATATTATTAGTTTAGATTTTGACAGTAATACTATAGTGTCGTCAATTATTGATGCTACCACTTTTGAAGTGGGCAGTTGAAAATTTTAAATTTTGATTTAACAGGCATATAACAGCCACATTCGTTACAAAATTTCATCTTATTTAATTTATCGCAGTCGTTGCAGATGTTGTATCTTGTTTTATGCAAGTCGTCATCTGCAACTACATCTTCTGCTAGTTTAGAAATTGATTCAAAGACCTTGTCTCCGAACTTATTTTTTATCCAAGACATTTTTTGCAACTTTTTTAATTTCTGAATCTAAACGTAATCTAACTTTTTTAAGTTCTTCTACATAGGTACCGTGTTGCAATCCAACAGCAACCATACCAGTTGCCATATCGTGGACGCTGCTGTCCACCGCTTCTACTTTTAATAAAAAGTCAGTGTATATTGATTCTAACTTTTGTTTATTTGCGCCAATAGGCATCTTCTCAATAATACTGGTGTAGTATTCACAATCTTTCTTAAAGCGAGGCATTTCTTTTATAAAAGCTGCCATTATTGATCCTCCAATAAATTTACTACTTGTAATACAGTATTTAATTTACTTAAATTGTTCTTACTTTGTAGGGTATTACGTAATCCATGATGTAAACTTTTTGGCCAATTACCAAAACTTACCCACGCATATCCGTTATGCTCATTATTTAGTTGTGGTATAAATTCATTATTGATAATTGCGAGATATGTGTGAAATTTAAAACGTGTATCATTAGATACAAATGTTTCTAACGGAATAGTTTTTTTGATTGTAGGTAAGTCACCAATTTCTTCTTGAATTTCTCTCTTTAAACCTTCCCAAGGTGTTTCAACACCTTCGTTGGTTCCGCCAACAAGTCCCCACATATTCTTGTGCTTGCCTTGAGCTCTGTGCAAAAATAAAAATCTACTAGTATCTAGTGCATAAAATAATGCACCACTACAAACTATCTCGTTCATACTAGTAATTATACTAGAATTCAATGCGCCAAGCGCCGTTTGGATATTCGCCTTCGAAGCTCAATAACCATTCACCTTGATTAAATTTGTATTGAACACCTGTGTTTAGGTTAGTAGTGTATGTTGTAGTACTGTCTGCAGATTCAGACGCATCAAATATAATATTCCATTTAGAGCCATCCCACTCAACAATGTCATTCATATCAGCAATAAAGTCTGAATTGTCATTGTTCTTCCAAGCATCTGCTCCATCTGTGTTAATAGGATCGCCAATTGGTCCTAATAATAGTATTCTAGGTCTTGGTGTTGTATTAATAAGATCTAATGGATTTGATTTTGTAGGATCAATAATATAATCTATTTTACTTCTTGAGCCAAGATCACTTGTAATAATAGTATCAGTTGGAAGTGTATCTTCGTCCCAGTTTACGATTGCTTGTTTAGGATTGGTTTGATCTACAGCAATAGTACCTACAATGTCATAAGGCCAATCTGATCTACCTAATATTATTTGTGACACACCGTCAACAAATGTATCAGGAAATGCTTCTATAAATTCTGGCCATGTTTTAGCACCTAGTATACCCTTAGTAATTAATTGTAGTGTATTATTCATTACAAGCAGCTCGGTGTTTTGATAGGCTGTCTTCCTAATAGCAATTAAAGATGTTCCTAACTGCCAATCACTGCTTTGTTTAATTCTTTGTATTTCGCCTGTGTCAGTAACAGCAAGACCTGTTCTAACATTAGACTTACCGTTTTGGTTAGTATTGTCCATTGCTACAGCCGGTGCAGATGGATCGCCTAGTTCTTCGAGTAAGTCATCTACACTACCTGCAATTCTATTAATAATATCAGTAACAACACCAAGGCGTTTAACTTTAGCAGGAGGACTAATAAAAATAGGTGTAGTAAATGTCATTGTAGCAACATCAATTTCTGTTTCTGTTCCTGCTGGAATACTTCTACTACTCCAAGTAATTCCGTCCATATTAACAACACTCAAACTTGTCCAGTCTAAGTAGTTGTCTGTAGTTTGTAATTCTAAACTAGGATTAAACAACATTAATATTTGTTCAAGTATTTGTAATTTTTGATCTGTGTTTGTACTCCATAAATCTACATTAACTGTAAGTGTATATGGAGTCGGCATTAAACGCTCAACAGTATAGTTTTTACCAGACTTATTAAGATATTCGTTACCTGATTCGTCAAAAGCACGTTCTCTAATATTAACTTTATTAGTATAACTGCTATCTGCTAAACGTGTACGATCTAATTCTAACCCGCCTACATATATTCCCATGCGAGGCGCACTTGGTATTTTGTTCTCGGAGTTATCTCTAATAATACTACCAACTTGTCTAGTAATATCACCGTACATTACAGGAATTTGTGTTAAATTGCCTTTGCCGTCTTGATACGAAAACCCACTAAACATTCTTACAAGTTGTGTTAGGTATCGTCTTATCTGTCCGTCGTAAAAATGTTGCATTAGTTATCTGCCCTAGGTCTAAGAGCCTGGCTAAGACTCTGTCTTTCGTTCTCTCTATCATTCCAGAATATAACGGACCATTGGCCTGCATATTCTAATGCGTCAACTGCTTCAAGATTAATTTGTACTTTGCCGCCGTTGTCAGTTATTAAAGTAGTTTCATCTGCTAGTACAAAATGCTTAGAGTAAACTTCAAATTTTAATTCTAAGTAATTTGCAGTTATAGGATAATCTATATCAGTAAGAATTACAGTAGTTCCTTTTGTAAATACTTTACTGTCTTGTTTAACTTTATTAGTATATGTATATTTGTTATTATTAACAAACGTACCTTTCTGATGTAGTCTGTCGTTTGTATTTGTCATTGTCATTCTCTGAGAATCTGCATACTTGACCCACTTACTACCATCATAACGGAACATACGTTGCGGTAAAAAGTCTGTACGTAAGAAATAATCACCTTCTGTTGGAACATCTGGAAACTTAATTCCATGTCCAAAGCTAGATCCGTTTGGTGCACCGTCTGAACCAAGTAAGTAACCATCATATCCTGGCTTACTTGGAGGAGCACTAGTTGTATCACTGTTTACTTGTGTTACTTGTACATCACTGCCTGTTTCAGTTGATGTTACTTCTAGATTATAGTAATGACTTATATCATAACCTGATCTAGGTGCATCTGCTTCTGCTTGATTAACTACAGCATCATTAATTTGCATTTCTTTCTCATATGTAGAAAGCATATCTCTTAATGTGTCGCCGTTATCATTATATTCGTCTGCTGGAAGATCAAGTATCTCTTTAAATTCTTGACTATCAACAATTTGTTTTAGTTTTAGTCTGTATAAGTGAGGATACCATGTAGGAGTAAATCCTTCACTAGCACGGTTAACATCCTCTACAACATAAAAACGTTTTAATGCAACTTTGTAATCATTAAGTGCATACTCGTCTTTCATATGAGGCAGTTCAAGCACGTCACCGGGCATAATCTTTCTACCAAGTGTCTTTACACTGCTATTAATGTGTATTGTTAAAAATAATGTATCGTTATCTAAAAACATACCAAACTGTGATAAGTTAAAGTCTACATCTTGCACATTATAAATGCCACGCATTGTATAAATGTTTGGATCATACTTTCTATCTCTGTTCTCTAAAAACAGTAAGTCTTGTATGTTTGTTTCTTTTACAGCATCGTAACGAGGCTGGTCAGCAGTAGCATCTGCTTCATCTGGATTATCAGGACCTAGATACTTGTGAACGTGTAAGTCTGTACCGCCCACAGTAAACATCTCTAGAATCTGTCGATCTAGAAATTCGTAGTCTTTGCCCTTCTCTGGTTTGTATAACGATAGTCTTGGCATATACATATTTATCGTTAGATAAATACATATGGAGAACTTCTATAATATGGCAAACTTAGCAACACAGAAACAAGAGATTTTTGATTACGTACACGCCTTTCTTGGCGGAGGCATGGTTGATGTTGAATTAGATCCTATTCATTACGAAACTGCTTTAAACAAAGCACTGTCTAAATTTAGACAACGCAGTGATAATAGTGTTGAAGAATCATACATGTTTATGCCTACTATTATAGATCAAAACACGTACACACTTCCTAAAGAAGTGGTAGAAGTTAGAAAGTTATTCCGTAGATCAATTGGTTCGAGAACAGGTGGCGGCGATGGCGGCACATTGTTTGAACCGTTCAACATGGCATATACAAACACATACTTGTTAGCAAGTTCTAATATGGGAGGACTAGCAACATACGACATGTTCTCACAATACCAAGAATTAGTAGGACGTATGTTTGGTTCGTTTATTGAATTTAAATGGAATACACAAACTAAACAACTAACACTACTACAACGTCCAAGAGCAGAAGAAGATTTACTTCTTTATGTTTACAACTATCGTTCAGACGAAGCATTATTAGACGATTATCTAGCAAAGCAATGGATTAAAGATTACACACTTGCTAGTTGTAAATTTATGTTAGGCGAAGCACGTGGTAAGTTTGCTACGATTGCTGGCCCACAAGGCGGATCAACACTTAATGGTGATACACTAAAAGCTGAAGCACAAAGTGAAATGGAAAAACTAGAACAAGAAGTTTCAACAGCAGTGTCAGGTGGTGTTGGATACGGCTTTACTATCGGTTAATGTTAACGCTATAATCTAAGTCTACTGTAAATACAGTATGACATACTTTCAACTCAAAGAAGCAAATCGTTACTATTGGATGGTCAAAGGTATGCTGATTCCCGAATCTTGGCAAGAAAAAGAAATAATGGACACGTATGAATCTTATTTTAGACGCTTATGGGGTAACCACGAAGCGTGTGTCCATGAGATTGGGTTTGAAGCAGCCTGGGCAAAACGACAAGCTCAAAAAAGTAAAAAACACTTGACAAAAGGTCCAGATCCTATTATAATATAACTTATATTTTATAGGAGCCATAGTTAGTGTTACCAAAGTTATTAGTAGTTGGCCATGGTCGTCATGGCAAAGATACCGTCTGCGAAATGTTAGAGAAGTACGGTTACACATTTCAATCAAGTTCTAAATTCTGTTCAGAGCTTTTTATATTCAATGATTTAAAAGACAAGTACGGTTACGCTAACGAAGAAGAGTGTTATGCAGATCGACACAATCATCGAGAACTATGGTACAATATGATCCACGATTACTGTAAAGATGATTTGGCACGCCTTGGACGCAACCTGTTTGCACAAAATCAAATATACTGTGGACTGCGTAATAAACGTGAATTCTTTGCCATGCAAAACGAAGAAATCTTTGACTATGCTATTTGGGTAGATCGTACAGATCATTTGCCTAAGGAAGATCCTAGCTCAATGAGCATTGAACAATGGATGTGTGATTACACTATTGATAATAATGGCGATTTAAAAAGATTAGAAAGAAACGTAGATGTATTAGTTCGTACTATTTTTAGAAATCGGGGACTAGGTCACCTTGTTTCCAGCGCACCCCGTCCTTTTGAAGAATTCGCTGACAGTTAGCACAAATTGTTTTTAAGTTACTAGGACGACAATTCTCTAAATTTCCATCAATGTGAAATACATTAAATTGTTCAGCGTGTTTTGATGTATAGTTACACTTCTCACAAGTGTCTAACTTTTTATACCCTGCTTGCTTCCATTTAGGTACTCCGTGACCTAGTCCATTACGCAAACAGGTTTCACAGAGCTTACGATAGTAAGTTCTATTTCCTTTTTTGTAATTAATAGCAGCAGGTCTTTGTCCGCATTGGCATAAAGGTCTCATATTGTATTTAGCTCACCTTTTTGGTCCCTTTTTTAGGTGGTTTATACGGCCATTTTATGGTTTGCCTGCTAAATAGTAGTAACGTAGAAATACTATAACCGCATACAGGAGAATTAACATGGCATTAACATCACCAGGCGTACAGGTTAGCGTTATTGACGAATCGTTCTACACACCTGCTGAACCAGGTACTACACCGATGATCTTTGTAGCATCGGCAGAGAACAAAGCAAACGCATCAGGTACAGGTACCGCACAAGGTACATTAAAAGCAAACGCAGGTAAACCATACTTGCTAACATCACAGCGTGATCTTGCTGATACTTTCGGCGATCCACTGTTTTACACAGATAATAACAACAATCCAATTCACGGTGGAGAACTTAACGAGTACGGCTTACACGCTGCATATTCATACTTAGGTGTTTCTAACAGAGCATGGGTTGTAAGAGCAGACTTAGATCTTGCTGCATTAGAACCAAGTGCAGATGCACCAGCAGCAACACCAGCAGATGGTACTTATTGGTTAGACACACAAATTTCAAAGTTTGGCATTTTTGAATGGAATGGAAATGCGGTTACTACAACAAATGGCCAAACATTTACTAATAAAACACCACTTGTAATTACTGATTCATCACAGATGGAGAGTGGTACACTAGGTGTAAACGGTACAGACGGATTAAAACCAAAAGGAACAATTGGCGCAAACGGCGATTATGCTGTTGTGTTTGGTAGCACAGTTGCTAGAATGTTCTTTAGAAATAGTTCAGGTGTTTGGGTACTAGTTGGCAGTGAGCCATGGACTGCAAGCTGGCCAGTAACAAGAAGTGGTACAGCAGTTACTAGTTTCTCACAAGCAAGTGCAGCTATTCAAATTAACTCTACTACAGTAACAATTACAAGCGGTGACGATTTAGTTGCAGCAGTTGCTACTGTTAACGGTCTTTCTATTGCAGGCGTAACAGCAGCAGCAGTAGACGGTAGAATGGAAATTTACTCAACTGGCACAAACGTTGCTATTTCAGGCGATTCAACTCTACTAACTGAGTTAGGTTTAGATAGCGGAACATACTTTGCTCCAAAACTACACATTAACAAGCACACACAAGTTCCTGAGTTTAAAACATCAGATGCAAGTCCTCGTCCAACAGGTTCTATTTGGATTAAAACAACTGAGCCAGGCAACGGCGCACGTTGGAGAATGAAGGCTTGGAACGATGCTACTCAATTATGGGATTCAGTAGATGCTCCAATTTATGCATCTAACCAAGAAGCACTATACGAATTAGATCGTACAGGCGGTGGCGCAAACCTTGCAGTTTCAGACATTTACATTCAGTCTAATGTTGCAGGCGATGCAGATCCATTAGCAACATTTAAATTATTCAAACGTAATGGTGCTGCTCCAACAGTAGCAACAGGTGCTATTGTAGTAGCTGATCCAACTCGTGTAAACACTGCTGCTAAGACTTACAGTTTAAGCATTAATGCTACAACAGCAGGAAGTTCTGCATTAGGTGGTTCTTATCAAGTTGATTTTGAATTAGATGGTACAACAGCAGATGCTGACACAGTTGCAGAAGCAATTACAAGTGCTGGTATTCCAAATGTTGTTGCAGAAGTTACAACTACAAACAGAATTGTAATTAAACACACCGCAGGTGGCGAAATTGAAATTACAGACTCTGTTGCAGGTGTTGACACTGATGGTGCAATTCTTGCTAAGATTGGATTTAGTGCATATGTAAACTCTACAACAGGTGTAGTTAACATGTACTATGCTCCAGGTACTGACGGATCAACAAGTCCACTAGTACTTCAAGCAAGTTTATGGAGAGCAACAAGAGACAGCAATGGCTCAGAGGTTGCATTCTACACTGCATCAGAAGATGAAGTTACTGCACTAACAGATGACGGCGCACTATGGTATAACTCAATTGTAGACGAAGTAGACATTATGATCCACGATGGTACTACATGGGTTGGTTATGCTAACGGTGTAGCAGGTACTGATGAAAACGGTCCAATTGTAAGTGCTACAGAACCAACACTACAAAGTGGTGGTAATGCACTAGTAACAGGCGATCTTTGGATTGATACTTCAGACATTGAAAATTATCCAACAATTTACAAGTACAATAACTTAACTAAGAAATGGAACTTAGTCGACAAAGGCGATCAAAGTTCAGAAGAAGGCATTTTGTTTGCAGATGCACGTTACAACACAGCAGGATCAAACAGTGATTCAGCAGGTGATATTGCAGACTTGCTACAAAGCGACTTCTTAGATCCAGATGCTCCAGATCCAGCACTATATCCAAAAGGTATGTTGCTATGGAACCTAAGACGTTCTGGCTTTAACGTTAAGAAATTTGTACGCAACTACATTGATGTAAATGCAGACAACGACAGACTTGGCGGAGTTGCAATGGACACTTACTATCCACATCGTTGGGTTACTGAGTCAGGTAACCAAGAAGACGGTAGCGGATCATTTGGTCGTATTGCTCAACGTAAAGTTGTTGTACAAGCACTACAAGCAATGGTTAACAGCAACGAAGAAATTAGAGATGACGAATCACGTATCTTTAACTTAATGTCTTGCCCAGGTTACTCAGAACTAATTGGCGAAATGATTTCACTAAACTACGACAGAGGCTTAACAGCATTTGTTATTGGTGATTCACCAGCAAGACTAAACCCAACTGCTACTTCACTTAACGATTGGGCAACTAACGTTAACCTAGCAGTAGAAGATAACGATGACGGATTAGTAAGCAGAGACGAATACTTTGGTATGTTTTATCCATGGGGCTTTACAAGCGACAACTTTGGTAACAATGTAGTTGTTCCACCAAGCCACATGATGATGCGTACTATTGCATTAAGTGACCAAGTTTCTTACCCATGGTTTGCTCCAGCAGGTACTAGACGTGGTGGTATTACTAACGCTTCAAGTGTTGGTTATATTAACAGCGAAGGTGAATTTGTTTCAATTGCACTAAACGAAGGACAAAGAGATACACTATATGCACAGAATGTTAACCCAATTACATTCATTACAGGTGCAGGTCTTGTTAACTTTGGTCAGAAGACTCGTGCAAGAGGATCAAGTGCATTAGACAGAATCAACGTAGCACGTTTAGTAATTTACTTACGTTCGCAATTGAACCAATTGGCTAAGCCATACATCTTTGAACCTAACGATAAGATCACACGTGATGAGATCAAACAAGCAGCAGAGAGCTTAATGCTTGAGCTTGTAGGTCAAAGAGCATTGTATGACTTCCTAGTTGTTTGTGATGAGTCTAACAACACTCCAAGCAGAATTGATAGAAATGAACTTTACTTAGACATTGCTATTGAACCTGTTAAAGCAGTTGAATTCATTTACATTCCACTAAGACTTAAAAATACAGGAGAGATTGCAGGCTTATAAGGCTTCAAAAATAGGCCCCTGAAATATGGGGCCAAATTTTGCTAAATACTTGCAACAGGAGAAAATAGAATGGCAATTTCAACACTATCAAAAATTACAGTTCCTTTAGCAACAGGAGACAGTGCTAGTAACCAAGGCTTATTAATGCCTAAACTACAATACCGTTTCCGTGTTACTTTAGAGAACTTTGGTGTAACAACACCAACTACAGAATTGACTAAACAGGTTGTTGATGTAACTCGTCCTACAGTTAATTTTGAAGAAATTGAAATCCCAGTTTACAACTCACGTGCTTACCTAGCAGGTAAACATGCGTGGGATCCAATCACACTTAACTTGCGTGAGGATGTAAACAACAACGTACAAAAATTAGTTGGCGAGCAACTACAGAAACAGTTCGACTTCTATGAGCAGTCAAGTGCAGCATCTGGACAAGATTACAAGTTCACAACACGTATTGAAATCTTAGACGGCGGTAACGGTGCTAACACACCAAACGTACTAGAAACATTTGAGCTCTATGGTTGTTTTGTACAAAATGCAAACTACCAGACATTAGCATACAGCGCAAACGAGCCTGTAACTATTGGATTATCTATACGCTTTGATAACGCAATTCAGTCACCACAAGGTACTGGTATTGGTACAGCGATCGGACGTACAGTTAACACTCTAGTAACTGGCGGCGGCGTTTAATACTACTTAGAAGCCATTCTTTATTAAAGGGAGCCTTAGGGTTCCCTTTTTTATTATATACGCACATTATTCTATAGGATAAATATTAGTATGGCAAAGTTTACAGGTTTTTTTGATAATCTCGCAAATGGTGTTTTAGGACCAAAAGGTAATATGGCCGACTGGCAACATGCTAGTCGTTTGTTTGTTACTGACAATCAAAAACACGCACCTAAAGTTAAGTTTCTATATCATGTAACTTTTTATCTCACAGAAGAAGCAAAAAGTGTTATACCCGAAGTAGCACAATACATACCAGAAATTGGTATGTTAGTAAGAAGTGCATCACTACCGGGGTTTACAGCAAGAGTTGAAACTAAGAACAAATACAATCGAAAGAAAAATGTACAAACAGGTATAGAATATAAACCAATTAATATAGACTTCTTTGACGATAACTTTGGCGCTACTACGGCGTTCTTAGAAGCTTATTTTAAGTACTATTTTGCAGACGGCAACCATAGCCTTAATGACGGTTCATATGGTAATCGTTTAACAGGTGATACTACATACGACGGTTCGGGTTCCAATTCATTTAAATTTGGTATGGATAACAATATACCAAGTGTACCGTTTTTTGATAGAATTGAAATTGCACAATTATCTAAAAAATCATTTACAAAGTATACATTAGTAAACCCTATTATTAGTGATTGGCAACACGACCAAGTTGATGCTAGTGATGGCGGCTCTCCTATGATGAACGGTATTACAGTTAACTACGATACTGTGTTCTATGATAGAGGAGAAGTTGAAGCAGGTTCAAATGGTGATCCTGCAGGGTTTGGCACACAAGATCATTATGATGTTACACCTAGTCCAATATCATTAGAAGGTGGTGGCGTATTAGGCATTGACGGTATATTTGGTGCGGGACTTGATTTATACGATTATATTACTAAAGGTAAAAACTTTAGCAATCCATTACAAGCAGGCATTGCAGCAGCAAACTTATTTAGAAATGTTAGAAACTTAAATTCCGATAGTTTAAAAGCAGGCGGATACAGTATTCTTACAGGTGCTATTGGTAGTGCTGCTGGTATAGATGTAAGTGGTGTATCACAAACATTCTTTCCTAAAAGCGGAGGATCGGGTGGTGCAAAAGATTTACTAATTGCTACTGCTGGTGTTACATTAGCACAAGGTTTTGCAGATGGCTTCTCTAGAGCAAGAGCAGCAAACGCTGCACAGCAGAATGATGCAAGATTTGAAAACTTTAAAAAAGACTATCTTAACGACGGTGGCACTGGAGGTGTTAACGGTGCTAGAGCCGCATTTGAAGCATTGCCAGCATCTCAAAAGGCTAATTACGATTAAGGAGTAGCCAATGTCAAGTTTACCACAAAGCAAACCTAGTAATTATAGTGATAAAGGTATTACTACTTTCTTTAATAATTACTTCTCAAAAAAACTAAGTTTCCCAACTAACCAAGTTGATGCTGTAACTACATTCTTTGAAAAAAGAGGATTTGATAAAACAGCAGCAATTACAGTTGCTACTACACTTTTACAACAAGCAAAATTAGACGGAGTTAGTGTGTTTAAAATTTTAGACACAATGACAGGATTAAATGAACTACAATTAAGTGCTATTGTAACAGAAATATTAAACTATAACAGAGCAAGAATAAGCACATTAGGGTATAAAAGAACTAAAGGTGTTGATAAATCTGAAAAAAGAAATATAGTAGCATGACATGTCTAGATTTGCACAAGGTAAGTTTACATTAAAAAATCCTGAGAAATATGTAGGCAATAGAACACCTACATATAGATCAAGTTGGGAATTTCATTTTATGAAATTTTGCGATGAACATCCTAGTGTTAGTAAATGGGCAAGTGAAAGTATTAGAATCCCTTATAAAAATCCTCTAACTGGCAAGCATACAATATATGTCCCAGATTTTTTTATTGCATATTCAAACAAACAAGGCAAACAACGTGTTGAAGTAATAGAAGTTAAACCTGCTAATCAAGCATTAAGAGAGAAGGTAGGACGTAGTAGAGTTAATCAAGCAAGTTATATTGTTAATCAGGCAAAATGGGCCGCAGCAAATGATTGGTGTAAACAAAAGGGTATTATATTTAGAGTCATAACAGAAAATGATATATTCCATACAGGCGGCAAAAGACGATAAATAATAGTAGCAGTTAATGGATTAAACAATGACTAAAAAATTAGAAGAATTATTAGACTTACCTGATTCAAAAGAAATTATAGAAGAAGCAAAAGTCGAAGATAAAAAAAGCAAGAAAAAGACAGCAATAATTGAACAAGAAGATACTGTTCGTGATATTGCTGAACTTGATAAAATAGCAAGTGCATTACCGGCTGTTAAAGGCTTAGGTCAAATGGCCGACGACGAATTAAATGACATTGCTGATCGTGCGTTAACTGCATACGAAGATTTAATGGACCTTGGCATGAATGTTGAAAGTCGTTACAGCGGTAGAGTATTTGAAGTTGCAGGTGGTATGCTTAAAACTAGTTTAGATGCTAAAACTGCTAAACTAGATAAAAAATTAAAAATGATTGAACTGCAACTTAAAAAAGAGAAGATGGATCGTGATTCAAGTGGCGGCGACGGTGATATTGTTAACGGCGAAGGGTATGTTGTTACAGATAGAAACAGTCTATTAGAACGTCTAAAAGGTCTTGATAAAGATAAATAACATATAATAGGAAATACGTATAATGAGATCTTTACTACAAATATTAACAGAATCAACTAAAACATACGAATTTAAAATCGGTGTTGCAGGTGATTTGCCAGAAGGCTTTGCAGAATCTTTAAGAACTGCACTAGAGAAGTATAAAGTTGCCAATCTTTCTTCAGGCAAGCGAACTCCAATTACTGAAAGACCACTAGACTTTCCTCAGTTACAAAATGTTAATGTAACATATTTTGAAGCAGAGTTAATGTATCCTAGCACACCTCAAGTATTGCAGGAGTATGTTGGACAGTGTTGTGGTGTTGATCAAGCACATATTATTGTACGTAATGCAAATGACCCTAGAGAAGAATATCAAGCACCTGTTGATGATAAGCCATATGAAGCAATGCTTAACACAGAAGACATGGGTGGAGAAAGTGCTCAGGGTGATGTAGCAGGCAACAGAGTTATGGATCTTTTAAAAGAACTAGAAGTAGCCCGCAAGGAAAGAGAAATTGATCCAATTGAAGCTACACCAAAGGGTGAATCAAAAGACATCGGTGAGGCTGAAAATGCCAAAAGCCCAATAGGAAGCTAAAATTATGGATATGAAAAATATTTTACAAAACATGGATGCAGCAGCCGCTGGTAAAAAACCAAGTGCAGCAGGTGCAGCCAAAGGCGAAATGAAATCAATTTTAGAATCATTTTATAGAGTAAACGAATCACAAAAAACAGTTGAAGAATGTGGTGGTATGATGCCACAACAAATGCCACAAGAAGATAAAGGCAATCCAGTAACAATGAACGTTACATTAAATGCAAGTGGTAAAGAAAACGTAGACGAACTAATTGCATTAATGAAAATGGCAGGTGCTGATGGCGCTAAAGAAGTTGAGCCAAGCGACATGCCAATGATTCATACGCACGATGACGAAATGGGCGACATGGCAAAAATGATGAGAATTGCCAGCGACACTGATGAAGAAGAAACAGACGAAAATCTAGTCGTCCAAGCTACTGGATTAGATCCAGAAGAAGACGATGACGATGACGATGATAAAGAAGTTGACGAAGCAGAAGGTGAATGGGATAATTCACCAGATGAAAAATATGATGATCACGAATATCTAATAAAAGATTTAGCAGGTGGTCTAAATAGAGAAAAGAAATCTTATCCACCAACCAACGGTGGCGACAATCCAATGTCACTTGAAGATCAAATTAAAGAAGAGCTTTGGGCAGCACTTAATGATAAGTTTACTACAGAAGGTCGTGGACGCGGACGTGGTAAGAAAAAGATGGAAGACATTGAAACAAACGAGGGCCGTGGCAGAGGAAAAAAAGGCCGTGGCAGAGGAAAAGGTTGATTGGTCAGCATACTTTGAACGTATAAAACCTGTATGTCCTTGGAGCACAGCAGCTTGGAAAAAAGGACAAATCCAAATAACAAAATGGTCTGGAGAAGTTTACGATTTAGGTAACAACCAAGCCATTGTCTATATAGTACCCGACACAAATAGAAGAAAATTAAAAAAGCTCTGTAGAAAGTTAGATACTAACATTAAGTATGAGTGGCTTTGGAGCGAACCTACACACGGCGATTACGCATCTCCAGTTCCTATACTAATACAACAAGACAGACGTAAACTATTTGACTTACGTTTCGATACGGGTTATTACAAAGAATTAATAGGTTAAATACTGTATGAGCAAGAGTTTAGACGGTGTATTAACCAAAAAAGCAAATCAACGAGAAACGTTTACAGAAGCACAGATTCAAGATCTTGCATTGTGCATGGATCCTGATGAAGGCTATCTTCACTTTGCACGTAAGTTTGCATATATTCAACATCCAGTAAAAGGTAAACTTTTATTTGATCCTTATGAATATCAATTACGTTTGATGCATTCGTATCACAGTTATAGATTCAATATAAACATGATGCCTAGACAGACAGGTAAAACTACTTGTGCTGCTATCTATCTTGCTTGGTATGCTATGTTTAATGCAGATCAAACTATTCTAATTGCTGCACACAAATACACAGGTGCGCAGGAAATTATGGCACGTATACGCTATGTGTATGAAACTTGTCCAGATCATATTAGAGCAGGTGTTACTAGTTATAACAAAGGTAGCATAGAGTTTGAGAATGGTTCAAGGATTGTAAGTCAAACAACAACAGGCAACACAGGACGTGGTATGTCTATCTCACTACTATACTGTGACGAGTTTGCGTTTGTTATGCCCAACATTGCAGAAGAATTTTGGACTTCTATTTCACCTACACTAGCAACAGGTGGTCGTGCTATTATTACATCAACACCAAACTCAGACGAAGACACATTTGCTACTATTTGGAAACAAGCAGAGCAAAAGTTTGACGAACACGGCAACGAACAAGAAGTAGGTATAAACGGTTTCCATGCATTTAGAGCAGAATGGCAAGAACATCCAGATCGCGATGAAGAGTGGAAAGAAGCAGAGATTGGGCGTATTGGCGAAGAAAAGTTCCGTCGTGAATACGGCTGTGAGTTCTTAGTATTTGATGAAACACTAATTAACTCAATTAAACTTGCTGGCATGGAAGGTGTTACTCCGTTACTTAATATGGGACAAACACGTTGGTATAAAAAGCCAACCAGTCAGTATACATATGCTGTAGCACTTGACCCTAGTATGGGTACAGGTGGTGACTATGCTGCTATTCAGGTTTACGAATTACCTACATACGAACAGGTAGCAGAATGGCAACACAATCAAACAGGCATACCGGGACAGGTGAGAATTTTATCTGATATATGCAAATACATAGCAGATCAAACTAAGTCACCAAATAATGTGTATTGGAGTGTAGAGAACAACGGCATTGGAGAAGCATGCCTAATCGTTATAAACGATTTTGGGGAAGAAAATATTCCTGGACTTTTTGTGTCTGAACCTATTAGAAAAGGACACGTAAGAAAATTCCGTAAAGGATTTAATACTACACATAGCACTAAAATTACAGCCTGTAGTCGTTTAAAAACTATGATTGAAAACGACAAAATGACTATTAAGAGTAAACCCTTAGTAAGCGAACTAAAAACATTTGTAGCAACAGGTAGCTCGTATCAAGCAAAAAGTGGAGCAACAGATGATTTAATTATGGCCAGCATTCTTGCAATAAGAATGATGGAAGTACTAAAAGATTGGGATCCTAGAGTGTATAATACGTTTAATCAAGCAGAACAAGATGAAGACTATGAACCACCAATGCCGATCTTCATTAGCAGCAACTATTGATAAATACTAGTATGAAAAGTCTTGACAACATAGCAGAAGATCTATTTAATAAAATTCGTGGACGCTTTCCTAGCGTTACTATTGGCGACGGTGAAGGTAAAGTTATTAACGACCCGTTAGCAGCTCGCTTCTTTGATTTTGATTTTAAAGAAGGTGATAAAAACTTAGGTAAAGTAAGTATTAGTATTGACGAAAATGCTCTTGCTGTAATGTATCATAATAACTTTGTTGAAGATCAAGACAGTACAACAAAATCAAGATGGTTTGACTTTTTAAGAGAACTAAGAACGTTTGCTAAAAAAAGATTGCTTTCGTTCGACACTAGAGATATTACAAAGTCAAATTTAAATAAGAGAGATTATAAATTCCTAGCGCAACAACAGGGCGGAGATGCAATGATGAGTGAATCAAAATTATACGGCACTAGCAGAGTAAGTTATCAAGACATTGGTACTGCTAGACTTAACATTAGACACACTGAAAGTGTTAATCAAGAATTAGCAACAGGACGCACACAAAAAATTGGTGCTATCTATGTTGAAAGTTCAGAAGGTGAAAGATTCAAATATCCATACAAACATCTAACTGGTGCTAGAGCAATGGCACGTCATGTAAGCGAAGGCGGCAAACCATTTGATGACTTTGGCAAGCATATTGTTAGCATGTCTGAAGAAATGTCAAAACTACGTAAGTTTAAAAACTACATGGGTCGTTCAGCAGTAATGGCAGAAAGCCTAAGCGAATATATGGATGTAGTTAAAGAGCGTATTGCTACAGTTAAAAAGACATTAGAATCATTGCAAAGAGAATCATATTACAAACAAACTGTCGAGAGCTTCGAAGCCCCTGTTATTGAAGAAGTTCCAGAAGACGTTGCTGAGAACTGGATTGATCAACTTACTATTCGTCAGTTTAATGAAGAACTTAAAGACGTATTTCCTTACATTTACAAACTAGTAAGTGAAGCATCAAAAGCAAAAGAATTAGGTCCAGAAGATTTAGAAGAAGGTCCAATTGATTGGATTAAAGATAAAGTTAAAGGCATTCAAGATAGAAACAATGCTGCATATCAAAAAGAACTAGATGATGCTGAATTACTAAAAAGAGTACTTGCATCTAACGGATATGATGACGGCAAAATTAGAAGTATTGAACAAGGTTGTTTAAATGACGCAAGAGTTTGTTTGTATAACGAGATTCGTAAAAACGAACTAGAAACAGGCGACATGGATGTAGAAGTACAACGTATTGGTGACGAACTAAATTCAGGTTGGACAACACGTTCAGGAACAGTTGACGAAGATTCGATTGAAAGTGCAATTGATTCTTTAATGGGTCAGTTTGCAGATAGTGCTGTAGCAGAAGATGACGGTCCTTGTTGGACAGGTTACAAACAGATTGGTATGAAGAAAAAGGACGGAAAAGAAGTTCCTAACTGTGTACCAGTAGACGAGTCAGAAATGGCATTTGAAGAGCCCGCACAGATTCCTGTAACAGAATATATCCTTTCAATGTTTGATAGAGAAACAGGACAGTTTCCAAAAGGCGAAACAGCAGTATTAACTGGCGTAGAAAAAGACTACGGTGAAAAGTATATTACTCCTGCAAAAGACTTTATTGGACGTATTCAAGAAACATACAAAACATTTAAAGAACGTGAGCAAGTAACAGTTGCATCACAAGAAGAAAACGATATCATGAGATTGGCCGGTCTATAATAGATTGGCTAAATACTTTTGGACATGTAGTCCATTGATTTTTTGCAAGTTTTTTTAAGAAAAGACTTGACATGCTGTACAGTAGAGTGTATTATTAACACTGTGCTGCACAAATAGGCACAAGCACATAGGCATAACATTATAGGAGGCACAACTATGGCATCATTAGCAGAAATCCGAGCAAAGCTCAAAGAACAAGAAGCAGGCGCTTCAGGCAACCGTCAGTCAGGCGGTGGTGATAACAGCATTTACCCATTTTGGAATATTAAAGAAGGCGATAGCGCAACGCTACGTTTCCTTCCTGATGGCAATGCAGACAACACTTTCTTTTGGCAAGAGCGTTTGGTAATTAAACTACCATTTGCAGGCGTCAAAGGTCAAACTGATTCACGTCCAGTACAAGTACAGATTCCATGTATGGAAATGTATGGCGAGCAGTGTAACATTCTTAACGAAGTGCGCGGTTGGTTTAAAGATCCAAGTCTAGAAGATATGGGTCGTAAGTATTGGAAAAAGCGTTCATATATCTTCCAAGGCTTTGTTGTGGATAACCCACTAAGTGACGATGAGACTCCGGAGAATCCAATCCGTAGATTTATCATTGGTCCACAAATCTTCCAAATCATTAAGCAGGCGCTTATGGATCCAGATATGGAAGAGTTGCCAACAGATTATACTGCTGGTGTTGACTTCCGTCTTAACAAAACTTCAAAAGGCGGATATGCAGATTATTCTACATCTAATTGGGCACGTAGAGAGCGTCCATTAAACGATGCAGAGATGCAGGCAGTTAACACACATGGTTTGTTTAATCTAGCAGACTTCCTACCTAAGAAGCCAGGTGAAGTAGAACTTAAGGTCATGCAAGAAATGTTTGAAGCGTCAGTAGACGGTGAAGCATTTGATATGGATCGTTGGGGTAACTACTTCCGTCCAGCAGGTATGGCACAGCGTACAGGCGACCCGGTAGCAACACCGGCAGCAAGTACTCCTGCACCAGCAGCGGCACCAGCACCTGAGGCTGCACCAGCAGCTCCAGTAGCAGAAGAAGCACCAGTAGCAGCACCTGCGGCTGAAGCGGCTCCTGCAGAAGGTGGCAACGCTCAAGACATTCTAGCAATGATTAGAGCACGTCAAGGACAGTAATAATTAGTGGGGGAGCAATCCCCCATTTGCTTTTTAGATAGGAGATAAACATGGCATCAAAAGCATTTGATCCTACGAAGTTTAGAACTTCGTTAACTAAATCCATTACAGGCATGAGTGCAGGTTTTAATGACCCAACTGATTGGATTAGTACAGGTAACTACGCACTCAACTATCTTATCTCAGGTGATTGGAACAAAGGTATTCCACTAGGCAAGGTAAGTGTATTTGCCGGCGAAAGTGGTGCAGGTAAATCGTACATTTGTTCAGGCAACATTGTAAAAGCCGCACAAGAGCAAGGCATCTTTGTAGTTCTTATTGACTCAGAGAACGCACTTGACGAAGCGTGGCTACAAGCACTTGATGTAGATACATCAGAAGATAAACTACTAAAACTTAATATGTCAATGATTGATGACGTAGCAAAGACTATTAGTACGTTTATGGCAGACTACAAAGCAATGGCGGAAGAAGACCGTCCTAAGGTATTGTTTGTAGTTGATAGTT
>Ga0181570_10000647_pt1 | contig 32243 bp, 20 predicted proteins | sample 101ome_18_FD_148667 | JGI IMG/M metagenome (GOLD analysis project Ga0181570, IMG submission 148667) | Coastal salt marsh microbial communities from the Groves Creek Marsh, Skidaway Island, Georgia - 101406AT metaG (spades assembly) | ecosystem: Environmental > Aquatic > Marine > Intertidal zone...
GAGTGGAACGAGTGGTACTTCGGGCACAAGTGGAACTTCAGGAACATCAGGCTCAAGTGGAACTGCTGGAACTTCTGGAACGAGTGGAACAAGTGGAACATCTGGTACATCAGGCTCAAGTGGAACAAGTGGTTCGAGTGGAAGTAGTGGTTCAAGTGGTTCAAGTGGAAGTAGTGGTTCAAGTGGTACAACTGGTTCTGCCGGAACTTCCGGTACAAGTGGTACAAGTGGAACTTCTGGTACAAGTGGTACTTCGGGAACGAGTGGAACATCAGGTACTGCTGGTAGAGAAGGTGGTAGATTATATATAGTAAATCAAGATGGATTTAATTATTCATTTGATGGATATGCTGGAAACTTCCCAACACTAACTGTTGTAAGGGGAGAACTTTATTATTTTGATGTTAGTGGTGTGAGTTCATCTCATCCATTTGCATTAAGATTGGCAAGTGAAAGTACAACAGCAGTTCCTGGTACAACAAACAATGACCCAACAAATGGAAAACATAGTACATCAGTATTAATTGAATACAGAGTACCTGAAGATGCACCGGATAGTATAGTTTACCAATGTGTAAACCATGCATCAATGATTGGAACTATTGAGATTGTTGACAAGCATGGTACAAGTGGAACTTCTGGTTCATCTGGTTCATCTGGTGCAAGTGGAACTTCTGGTTCATCTGGTTCATCTGGCTCAAGTGGTTCATCTGGCTCAAGTGGTTCATCGGGCAGTTCAGGCTCAAGTGGTTCGGATGGTTCATCTGGTTCATCTGGCTCAAGTGGAAGTAGTGGTTCATCTGGTTCAAGTGGTTCGAGTGGAAGCAGTGGCTCAAGTGGTACAAGTGGTAGTTCTGGAAGTTCTGGCTCAAGTGGTTCTTCTGGTTCAACAGGTTCTGCAGGTTCAAGTGGTACAAGTGGTCAAGATGGTGAAACTGGTTCATCTGGTTCTGCAGGTACGAGTGGTACAAGTGGTACGAGTGGCTCAAGTGGAAGTAGTGGAACAAGTGGAACAACGGGTACTGCAGGAACGAGTGGAACAAGTGGTACTTCGGGTGCACAAGGTTCAAGTGGTTCAGCCGGTACAAGTGGAACGAGTGGAACATCTGGTACGAGTGGAAGTAGTGGAACAACTGGTTCAGCAGGTACTTCGGGTACAAGCGGTACAAGTGGAACGAGTGGAACGAACGGAACATCGGGTACAAGTGGAACTTCAGGCACATCGGGTACTTCTGGTACAAGTGGAACTGCCGGAACTTCGGGTACATCTGGTACAAGTGGTACGAGTGGAAGTAGTGGAACTTCTGGCTCAAGTGGAAGTAGTGGTACAAGTGGTACGAGTGGAATAAGTGGTAGCTCAGGAACAAGCGGAACATCTGGTTCATCCGGTACATCTGGAAGTAGTGGTTCGGCAGGTTCGAGTGGTACTTCGGCCGAAGGAAGTAGTGGTACATCTGGTACATCTGGTGCACAAGGAACTTCTGGTTCTGCAGGTTCATCTGGTTCATCTGGCTCAAGTGGTACAAGTGGAACAAGTGGAAGTAGTGGTTCATCTGGCACGAGTGGTTCAAGTGGAAGTAGTGGTACGAGTGGCTCAAGTGGAACAAGTGGTTCAAGTGGTACATCTGCAGAAGGAAGTAGTGGTACGAGTGGAACAAGTGGAACATCTGGTTCAAGTGGAAGTAGTGGAACAAGTGGTATTACTGGCTCAAGTGGAACAAGTGGAACATCTGGTTCAGTAGGAACAAGTGGTAGCTCAGGAACATCAGGAACATCTGGCTCAAGTGGAACTGATGGAACTGGTGGTTCGAGTGGAACTTCGGGTACGAGTGGAAGTAGTGGAACATCTGGTTTAGATGGTACATTCTTTGGTTCATCTGGTTCAAGTGGAACATCTGGTGTTGATGGAGCTGCAGGTTCAAGTGGTACGAGTGGTGCAAGTGGTTCATCGGGAACTTCTGGTACGAGTGGTCAAGATGGTACTTTCTTCGGAAGTAGTGGTACAAGTGGAACGAGTGGAACGAGTGGAAGTTCTGGTACATCGGGCTCGAGTGGCAGTTCGGGTACAAGTGGTATTGGTTCTGATGGTACATCGGGTACGAGCGGTGTAGATGGTACATTTGCTGGAAGTAGTGGTTCAAGTGGTACGAGTGGAACGAGTGGAATTAGTGGAACTTCGGGTGTATCTGGTACAGCAGGAACTTCGGGTACAAGTGGTGTAGATGGTACTTTCTTTGGAAGTAGTGGAAGTAGTGGTACGAGTGGAACAAGTGGTGCTGGTACATCGGGTACTTCGGGCACAAGTGGAACTTCGGGTACTTCTGGGTTAGATGGTACATTCTTTGGTTCAAGTGGTACAAGCGGAAGTAGTGGAACTTCGGGTACTTCTGGTGCAGGAACATCTGGTTCATCTGGTTCATCGGGTACGAGTGGTATTGATGGTACTTTCTTTGGAACATCTGGAACTTCGGGCACGAGTGGTACGAGTGGTATTGGTTCAAGTGGTACATCTGGTACAAGTGGTATAAGTGGAACAAGTGGTACATCGGGTACAAGTGGAACGAGTGGTGCTGATGGTACTTTCTTTGGTTCTTCGGGTACATCTGGTACATCTGGTACAAGTGGTACATCGGGTACTGGTGGTACAACAGGTACGGCTGGAACATCTGGAACTTCTGGTTTAGATGGTACTTTATTTGGAAGTAGTGGTACAAGTGGAACTTCAGGCACGAGTGGTACGAGTGGAGAAAGTGGAAGTGCTGGTACATCTGGTACAAGTGGTATATCTGGAACCGATGGTGTAGATGGTACATTCTTTGGTTCAAGTGGTACGAGTGGTACATCTGGTTCAAGTGGTACTTCTGGTGCTGGTACTGATGGTTCTGCTGGTTCAAGTGGTACGAGTGGTACAAGTGGATTGGATGGAACTTTATTTGGTTCAAGTGGTACTTCTGGAACAAGTGGAAGTAGTGGAACAAGTGGAGCTAATGGTACTGATGGTTCAACGGGCTCTGCTGGTACTTCGGGTACTTCTGGTACAAGTGGATTGGATGGAACTTTATTTGGTTCTTCAGGTACTTCTGGCACATCGGGTTCATCGGGTACATCTGGTTTAGGTGGTTCAAGTGGTTCAAGTGGTTCAAGTGGTACTTCTGGTTTAGATGGTACTCTATTTGGTTCATCTGGTTCAAGTGGCTCAAGTGGAAGTAGTGGTACTTCTGGTGCGGGTACGGATGGTTCAGCAGGTTCATCTGGTACAAGTGGTTCGAGTGGTTCATCTGGTGTTGATGGTGCAATAGAAATAGCAACCGATGGTGCAGATAGAGTTCTTACTGCAGATGGTGATGGAACTGCAACTGCAGAGGCTAATTTAACATTTGATGGTAACTTATTAGATATAACGGGTGATTTAGATGTAAGTGATGCTACATTCTCTACAAGATTCCATGAAAACTATAACAACATAGGAAATGCAAGTGGAACAGTGACTATTAATTTAGAAACTGCAAATAATTTCAGAATTAATAGAACAGGAAATATTACAACACTTAATATTTCAAATCCACCAAATGGTCCTCGTGCAATTGGATTTACATTATTATTAGAAGATGGAGGTAGTGGTGCAACAGTTCAATGGCCTGCAAATATAGAGTGGGCAAATGGTGCAGCACCTACACTAACAACGAGTGGAAAAGATATATTAGTATTCTATACTTATGATGGTGGAATTACATATTATGGATTCTTGAGTGCGAATAATGTAAGTTAATGAATAGTTATGAGTATAGCAAGACGTTTAATTTCAATAGAAGCAGGACAAGTGAGACCTTTTAAATTTACAATACAGACCGGTGGGGCAAATACTCTATATGAGTTACCATTAACTTCACCAAATGGAAAACAACCAAATATAACAGTTGATTGGGGTGATAGTAGTAGTACTACAACAATAACATCGGCAGCATCATCCAATCGATTTCATACATATTCAACTGCAGGGACATATCAAATTATAGTCAATGGATATTGCCCTGGATTTAATGTAAATAATAATTCATCATATAAAGGATTATATCGAACTATTGATGATTGGGGTGTGGTTGAATTTGAACAAATAGATTTTTATGGATGTAATAACTTAACATATATCCCAAATAATAGTGGTGTTGCAACCCTAAATGAGGGATTAAATACAGTTTTAAGATTTGATTCAACATTTAGACAAACCGGAATAACATCAATTCCATCTGGCTTGTTTAGTTATTCATCAAATGTTAAATCATTTGTAGATACATTTGTATTCTGTACAGGTGTATCATCAATCCCAACTGGATTGTTCGATAATAATACACAGGTAACCTCATTTTCTGGTACATTTAATGCATGTTTAGCACTAACATCAATTCCTGATGGATTGTTTGATAATAATCAAATAGTTGCAAACTTTTCATCAGTATTCAGAAACTGCAGGGCTTTAACTGCAATACCAGATAATTTCTTTACAAATAACCAACAAGTTACAACATTTGCTAATGCATTTAATATGGCAACTACTGCAAATCAACTTGGTGGAACAACTCCAACCGATACACCGAGTGGTGATGAGATTTGGGAAAGAACTTCATCTCCGGTTGGTACTGATTGTTTTGCATTTTGTAATGGATTAACAAATTTTGCATCAATACCTTCAACATTTAAATAAAATATTATGTATCTAAAAGTTTCAGGCTCAAATATAACTTACCCATATTCAATTCAACAATTAAAGTTGGATAATCGGAATATAAGCTTTCCATCTACAATATCGGATAGTTTATTAGAAACTTTTGGTGTATATAAAGTTGAACTTAAAGATAGTGGATATGATAATGATGACACTAAAGATGTAGTTGAGATAACACCAACTTTATCTGGCTCTATTTATGTACAGACATACGAAGTGAGTGATGCAAACGAAGAAACTATAAATAAAAGAAAAGAAATTAAATGGTCTGAAGTAAGAAGTACACGAAATACTTTATTAGCTGAATCAGATTGGACACAATTCCAAGATTCACCGATAACAGGTTCTTCTTTAACTGATTGGCAAACATATAGACAATCACTTCGAGATATAACAAATCAATCAGACCCATATAATATTACATGGCCAACAAAACCCTCATAAACAAAAAACTTAATATTTATATCAAATAAGGATTTATTATGAGAATAGATGGCCCAAGTTTTTCTGGTTCGATTACCCAAGCTCCATCGGCATATGCTGAATTAAGTGGTTCATTTACTGGTTCATTTACTGGTTCACTTAGCGGTTCGTTTGTTGGTGATATTACGGTTGAACAGGCAGAATTTGGTGATTTAACAATTAGAGAAACTTTAACAGTTGGTACAACAAATTCAGAAGGAATCACTAATATAATTAATAGTGGTTCTGTTGAAGTTAGTGGTTCGGTTAATATAACAGAAGGTAATTCATTTACAGTTGATGGTGTAGATGTTTTAGATTCTGCATTAGCATTCTCAATAGCATTAGGATAAAAATATGGCAAATACATTTAAAAATAGTATAAAAGGCCCTGCAGGAACGGGTGGATTAAATGTTTATACAACTCCGGCTGCTACATCAACTACCGTGATTGGTGTAAATGTGGCAAATATTGTATCTCAAAATATTTATGTAGATGTACAAGTAACTGATAACTCTGCTGGAGTTACTAAATATTTAGTAAAAGGTGCAGTTATCCCAAATGGTTCATCTGCTGTTTTAGTAGGTGGTGACCAAAAAGTAGTTTTGGAAGCAAATGATTCAATGACAGTAACATCTAATGTAAATAGTTCGGCAGATGTAATTGTTTCAGTATTAGAGATATCATAAATAGAGGTTAATGGAATACGGAGGAAAGAACCCAAACGGAATAAATCAGGTCAGTCAAAGTTTACTTTCGATTGATGTACAAGGTATAGAGCAGGTTAATATATCAACATCTTCGGTTGATATTAATACATCTTTAAATGTAGAGGGTGGTATTACTGCATCTTCATTTAGTGGTTCGTTTACTGGTTCATTCAAAGGTGATGGTTCTCAATTAGAAAGTATTCCAACAACAGCACTTACTGGTGATATTTCAAGAATAGCAGAAGGAAATGCAACTGCATCGGTATCTAATGGTACAACTTTAGAAATAAATGTCAATACAAATATAGATGGTATTGTATCTGCATCCCTTTATAGAGGTGATGGTGGTGGTTTATATAATGTACCTGCTGATGCAATTGGTGACATTGATAGATTAAAATCTGGTTCTGCAGAAGCAGTAATTTCTCCAAACAATGGATTACAAGTAAATGTAGCAACTGATATAGATAATACATTAGATGTAACGGGTAATACTACATTAGATAGTGATTTAAGTGTTGGTAATAATGCTACAATAACAAATGATTTAACAGTTGGTGGAACTATAACATCAACTGAATTAATAACAACTTTTGTATCATCATCAGTAATTTATGCATCTGGTTCGAATGTGTTTGGTGATGAATCTTCAGATACACATCAATTCACAGGTTCAGTTTTAATTAAAGATTCGGTTGTAATTCCAGTCTTTAGTTCAGAACCTGCAGGTGGACAAATCGGACAATTATATTATAACGATACTGACACAAACATTTATAGATATACATCAACTGGTTGGGAAGAAGCTGCAGGTACTGCTGGAACAAGTGGTACGAGTGGAACAAGTGGAACTTCTGGTTCATCTGGTTCTTCTGGCTCAAGTGGCTCAAGTGGTTCGAGTGGCTCAAGTGGTGTAAGTGGAACTTCGGGTTCATCTGGTTCATCTGGTTCTTCGGGCTCAAGTGGTTCAAGTGGTTCAAGTGGAAGTTCGGGTTCAAGTGGCTCGAGTGGAAGCAGTGGAAGTAGTGGTACTGATGGTAGTGCCGGTACTGATGGTTCTGCAGGTTCAAGTGGAAGTAGTGGAAGTTCGGGCTCAAGTGGTTCAAGTGGTTCTTCTGGTAGTGGTGGTTCAAGTGGAAGCAGTGGTTCAAGTGGAAGTAGTGGTAGTTCTGGTACATCGGGCTCTGGTGGTTCGAGTGGTATAGATGGTCCACAAGGCCCACAGGGTAACCCTGGTACATCTGGCTCAAGTGGTTCATCGGGTAGTTCTGGTTCAAGTGGAGAAGATGGTGCACCTGGTACAAGTGGTTCATCGGGGTCATCAGGCTCATCTGGTTCGAGTGGTAGTAGTGGTTCTTCTGGTATAGATGGTGTTGGTGGTGAATCTGGTTCAAGTGGTAGCAGTGGTTCATCTGGCTCAAGTGGTAGTAGTGGTTCGAGTGGTTCAAGTGGTATAGATGGAAATCCTGGAACGAGCGGAAGTAGTGGTTCAAGTGGTTCGAGTGGAACGAGTGGTAGAGATGGTGCATCTGGTGAAGGTGGTACGCCTGGTACATCGGGTAGTAGTGGCTCAAGTGGTTCATCTGGCTCAAGTGGTTCATCGGGCTCAAGTGGTTTAACAGGAGAATCTGGTTCATCTGGTAGCTCAGGTTCAAGTGGCTCAAGTGGTTCATCTGGTTCAAGTGGTTCTTCTGGTTCTGATGGTTCTTCTGGCTCATCTGGCTCAAGTGGTTCATCTGGTACTGATGGTGCACAAGGTGTAGATGGAGACCCTGGTACAAGTGGTTCTTCGGGTTCGAGTGGGTCATCTGGTTCATCCGGTTCAAGTGGTACAAATGGTTCATCTGGCTCGAGTGGAACGAGTGGAACATCTGGTTCATCCGGTTCAAGTGGTACAAATGGTTCATCTGGCTCGAGTGGTACATCTGGTACCTCTGGTTCAAGCGGAAGTTCCGGTAGTAGTGGTTCGAGTGGTTCGAGTGGGTCATCTGGCTCAAGTGGTTCATCTGGTTCAAGTGGTACTGATGGTTCTGCTGGGTCTTCTGGTTCGAGTGGAAGTAGTGGTTCATCTGGTTCAAGTGGAAGCTCTGGTACATCTGGTAGTGGAGGAACAAGTGGATTACTTTCTCTAACTGGTAATACTGATAATGGTGTAATTACATTAAATGGTTCAGCACCAAATGCAACGGTTGAATCAAATCTTACTTTTGATGGAACAACCCTAAATATAACAGGTAATCTGAATGTAACGGGTACTCAAACAATTGTGAATACCGAAACTATTCAGTTGGCAGATAATATTATTACTCTTAATTCAAACTTCACATCAGGTACTCCTTCGGAAAATTCTGGTATTGAAGTTTTAAGAGGTTCTTCGGCAACAAAACAATTTTATTGGAAGGAATCAAATGATAGATGGTATGCGGATTCAACTTTAGAAACCGATGGTGGATTTCATGTAAAAGAGGGAATTTACTTCACAGGTAATAATCAAAGTACAATATATACTCCAACTGCAGACTCAATTAAATTTTCAACTTTAGGTGTTGGGGAAAGATACAATTTTGGGCCTACTGGTACAATGACCATATATGGTGACCAGATAATAAGAACAATAGGAGGAACTTTAACCATAGGAAATTATGGTGGTAGTGGAACTTTATCATTTAGAACTGCTGCCGTAGAAAGATTAGCAATTGCAGCAAATGGCGAAGCAACCTTTACTGGTGTTGTAAATGCAACTAAACTGAATACTGGACATGGTGATAATGAGTTGTACGCAATGGACCAAAATGTTCGTACAACCGATTCACCAACATTTGCTGGAATGACCTTAAATGGTACTTTAACTCTTGGTTCAAATGTAATTAATGATGTTGAGGACATTTATTTAAGAGACCGAATTTATCACGATGGTAATACGGGAACTTATATGCAATTCCATGCAACTGACCAATGGAGAATTGTAACTAATAACGTAGAACGATTAGAAGTAAATAACTCAGCAGTAAAAGTAAGTACCACATTAGATGTAACTGGAAGAATAACACCAGATACTCCTGCTGATTATGACCAAACTGCAGTAACATCTCTTACTAATGCACCAATTTACTACGATGAAGTAAATGTTGGTACAACTGACACATTCCTTCCAGCATTCCATATGAGAAGTAGATATACTTCTGGCTATAGAACTCATATGAATGTGGGTCTTTATAAACGGGCTTCTGCTTGGGGTGATAATGATACTGGTTTCTATATTGCATTGGGTGGTAATGATTCATATCCAACAAAATATTGGAAATTTACATATGGACATTCTATATACAATTCAGAGGGATATGTAACAACGCCTGGTTCATTTAGGTCTGATATATTCTATAATTGGACTGATACTACATATAGAATCGATGGTAATGGTAGTTCTATTTTAAGAGATTTGGAATTAAGAACCAATGGTTTAAGACTAGCAAGAAATTATACTAACAATGCTATTTGGTTTAATGGTGGAACTGATGCAAATCATGTTCTTTGGAATGATTACTATGGTGGCCCTGGTGGTAGAGGTGCTGCAGGTAGTGGTACATTAGATGGAATGAAGTGGAACACCCTACAAGGTTTACATATTAGAGGTGGTTCTGGTGGAGCATATGATATTGCTAAATTTTGGAATCCATCTTCATCTACTGCAAATGGTCATTATGTACAACTTTATGCAAATAATTCTGAAAAATTAAGAACTATATCAACGGGTGTTAGAGTTTATGGTGAATACCAAATTAATGATTCAAATACTCAATTAGAAGAAGGTAGTGGAAACTCATTAAGGGTTAGAACTAATAGTGGATATGTTGATATGGGCCCAATGAATGGTACATATGCTCATTTCCAAACTGATAGAGGAAACTTCTACTTTAATAAGAGAGTTCAGTTTGATGGAGGGATTCAGGCATATGATACATCTGACTATGCATACTTCCCAACTTATTATAACTGGACTGATACTGGTTATTATGGTGATTTTAATTCAACATCAAGATTAAATAGAATTAAAGTTTCTAATTTATACGGAAGTTCAGAAAGAAGATTTGTAAATCCAGAAGGTGGAACATCTACTTCAAATGCTGGAAGTACAACTGGTGCCATAAGAATTAGATTACCACAAAATAGAAGAAATTCTTCTACGATGTTGAGAATGACTATAAAAGTTTATGAATACTCAACTGGTAGAAGTTCAACTTTTGAAATTGGTGGATACAACTATGGACCAGGTAACTGGTATAACATATTTGCTACTCAATTAACTGATGCCGGTAGAAGTGCATTTACTATACGATGGGGTGATGATGGTAGTAGAGAATTTATCACAATTGGTGAAACAAATACAACTTGGTCTTACCCACAAGTTTACATAACTGAAGTACAAACAGGACATAGTGGATATTCTACAAACTGGGGTAGTGGTTGGAGTGTTGATTTTGTAACATCAATTAGTGGTGTTGAACAAACAAGAACAGCATCATTAGTTCTTACTACAAACAACACATCTAATACAGGTGACCTTTATGGTGGAAATGCATACTTCTATCGTTATTATGATAGAGATAATGCAGCATACTTCACAGAACCTGCCTCTATTTCATATATGCATGAACTACGGGTAGATGATTATATCAGACATAATGGTGACACAAACACCTATATCTTATTCGAAACAGATAGAATGTATTTGTATGCTGGTGGCAGAAGAATGATGGAAATGGATGAAGGTACTGACCCAGATATCCTTCAATTAGGTGATTCTGCTACAAGAACCGTAAATCAAGGACAATTAATAGTTGGTGATACAACAGTAAGATACTCATCTGGTGATAATACACCATTAGTATCTGGTTTAAATAGTAGTGTACTTCATGTTGATGGTTCTATTCAATTAAGAAATAATGCAGATGCATTGATAATTGGTAGAAGTACATCATCATTCTTCAAAGATGAAGAAATTGGCTTTGGATGGGGTGGTGGTTGGTACATGACCGAAGGTAGTTTGTTGAGAGTTAGAAATAATAAGATTGTTTACTCAACTAATAATGCAGACTTTGGAACATTCAGAAGATACAATAACACGGGATATTATCTAAATCCTGCTGCAGGAAATACAAGTGTTGCACTTAATACCAATGGTATTATTAATAGAATAGGTTTCCAAACATCTGGTGATGGTAATAACAATGCAGTTATTAAAGCACAAGATTATTCACATTGGATTTGGCAAACTGCAACAGATTGGGGTATTTTCTGGGCTGGAAATGATAACCCATATCGTTCATATTGGAGTTCTTCAAATCCAAATGAATTTGTGTTCATTGGTAATGGTAGTCTACGTGCTTCTATTGATTTAGATAATGGTAACACATATTTTGGAGGTCAAGTGAGGGCTTCAATTTATTATGACCATAACACTTCATATTATGTTGACCCAGCTGGAACATCTCGTTTAAATAATTTATTAGTAACTGGTAACAGAATTGGATTTATTAATACATCATATGATGCTGAAATTAGAGTTAACGATGGTAATCCAAATGGTGCTGGTGCAGAATTTGTTTTTTATGGTGATACTGGTTCTGGAAATGCTCAACTTACTGCTGAGGTGGGTAACTTCTATAATCAAGTTATAACACGAGCATTAACTGATACTGATAACTCTGCTTATAGAATCGAACCTAATAGTGATTCTCGATTAAATAATTTAAGAGTTGATGGTACTTTAGACTTAAATGGGCCAATTGTAGCAGAAGATTACATTGCATTAGATGACTTCTATACGGTTCCAATTAAATCTACAATGACTGCAAGTGGAACTCAAGCTCGTACATTTGAAATTGCTAGAATTTCAATGGACTGGAATGATTGGAACTCTACTGGTACTTTTGAAGTAGAATTACATGAAAGGTACTTTGGTAGAGGTTCTAAAAAGACCTATATGGTTTATTGGGGATACTATAATGGGTATCAAGCAAGATTAGTTGAAAATAGAACTTGGGGATATGATTATTATCGAGTAAGGATTGGTTCGCCTGTAACTATTAGTGGTGATATCAGATATGTACCAGTTTATGTTGATGTTAGATATTATGCACAAGTAGATGCAATTATTAGAACTAATAGAGATGTAACATTTACAGATAGTACACCAAGTCGTTCATGGGCGTATATTAACCAATCACCTGGTGCAACAAATATTTCAGATTTCTCACCTGATACCATCGCATACCCATCGATGGACAATGCAATTGCATCGAGTAGATATTACGATACAAATACTTCATATTTTGGAGATTTTGGCTCAGAAATCAGAATGCCATATCAGAATGGTGGTACAATGAGATTAAGAACCAATACCCATTGGGATAATCAATCTGGTATTGATTTAATTGGTGGTGCAGGTGAATTCAGAATGAGTTCCGATGTTGGTAACTTAAACTTGAGAGTTGATGGTTGGGGTATTTTCTATGATTATCTACAATCAAGAATATTCTATGATTTAGACAATAGTGGATATAGAGTAGACCCTCGTAATACATCAATAATGAGTGGTTTAAGGTTAGATGGTATTGATAACCAAGCTTCTGGTGATGATGCAATCTTATGGATTAACAAACCAAACAATAATGATTGGGGTATGATTGTTACTGGTAACTTGGATTACGGAATTGACCTTCGTATGGCAAGTAACCACACTTATGGTTTAAGATTGTTAAGTGGTGGTAGTGAATCTTTCCTACTAAATCATGATTACGCAAGACACAATTCTGATATGAGGTCTCCAATTTATTATGATTGGACTAATACAGGATATTATGTAAATCCAGATGGTTACTCAAATATGGGTGACATTAGAGGTACTGAAATCTACGCTAGAAACTGGTTTAGAAATGATAATAGTGGTGAAGGTTTATATAACCAAGCAACTGCAATGCATTGGTACTCAACTGGAAATAGAACTTGGAGATTATATGGTACTCAATCGACAGTTGAAATCAACATGGCTACTGCAGGTAATAATACCAGAGGTTATTTATATGCAACTAACTCCAATGAAATTGGTTTATTAGATTCTGGTGGAAGTTGGGCAATTAGACACCAAAATGATAATGGTACTTATTTCTATTCAGATAACGGTTCATTAGAGGCTCGGATTGGTATTGATACCGTTGGTGCATCTTATGGTACAATGCGTGTTGATAGAAGACTAAATGGTTGGTCTGGATATTCAATCGAAGGAAGATGGGTATTCATGCACGATGGTTCTTCTGCAGCTGGTCTCTATAATGATGTAAACAACGAATGGGCTGTCTTAATGTATAGAAACTCTTGGGTTGGTTTATACTACAATGGTTCAAGAAAAATAGAAACATATAGTGGTGGTGCTTACACCATTGGTGAACAAAGAGCTGATTTCTACCGTGATAGAAACAATAGTGGATATTATATGGACCCTTGGGGATTCACCAATTTTGGTAGAACAAGTGGGCCTGTAATGCAAATAACTAAAACAGGTTCAGGTGGTACAGCTGGAAATAGTGTAACCCTATTAGTTCGGAATCAGTATGGTAATCACTCTTGGGGTATTACCGGTGAATTTAGAACTGAAGGAAGTGGTGGTGGAGATAGACCTTCTATCTTATTCTCATCTGCAATGACCGGTACAACTTGGTCTGTTGGATATGGATATGCAGATGATAACTTTAGAATCAACCAAAACCACGGATATAGAAATGGTAGTTGGGGTACTGCTAGATTATTAATTGATACTGGTGGTAGAGTTTACAACTATGTAGAAACTCGTACTCCATTTATCTATGATAATAACGATACATACTATTATTGGGATGGAAATGGTACATCAAGAAGTAATGTATCACAAGCATTTAGATTTGCAAACAACTATGATGTATCATCAAATACGGAATTCGGATTATACTTCTCAAGTGGTAGAAGTACTGCATATGCTATTTATAGAGAAGGTGGTGGGTGGTCTTATAGATATCCTGATTTAAGGATTGCATTCCATACTGGTATTAAGTTTGGAGCAAACGCATCTTACAATGGTATGCGTTTCTACAACGATTACAATATGGCAACGCAGGTAATGTCTGTTAACAACTCAACTGACCCATTGGGTACAAACAATGTATATGTTAACTACAACCTACAAGCTGGAGATTCATTAAGAGCACCAGTTTTCTATGATTCAAATAATACTGGTTATTATTTCGATGGTGCATCTGGACACTCTACAAGATTTGAAGGTGCTAATGCTAGAACAATGGCATGGTTAGGTCAACCAGGTCATACGAGAGATAGTGGTGAATATTACAGAGCAAGACCAAGAATTACTGGTGATACTAACTATTGGACTGGTGCCTATGGTTGGGGTCGACAAGATTTCACAACTGCAGTTGCAGATTGGGGTTCAGGATTTATTGATACATGGTCCAATCCAGGTAACCAACCTTCGGGTACATCGCACTGGGTAGGTATTCAATCATATCACTATTCAAACGGTTCATCTCGTTATGGATGGCAAATGGTTGGTGGACCTATTACTAACTTGAGATTCCGTTCAACTTGGGGTGGATTCCGTGGTTGGAGAACTATTCCTGTTTTAGATGAAAACAATGGAAATGGTGGAGCAATGTATGCTGGTAGCTATTATGATGCAAACGATACTGGTTATTATTGTAATCCAAATGGTACATCACAACTTCGTTATGTATTAGCAAACGATTGGTTCAGACCTCAAGGTGCTACTGGTGTTTACTTCCAATCTTATGGATACGGACTTTGGGCAGTAGGTGCACAAGGTGGACAGTATGGTAATGTTTCTACTTATGGTGGAGGTGTTAATGGATGGGAAGGGTGGTCTATTTCTGGTAGAGCAGTGTTTATGCATAATGGTAGTTCTTCTACTGGTATCTACAATGATGTAAACAATGAGTGGATGATTTATGGTATTCATAACTCATACATGGAAATTGATTATAATGGTTCTTGGAAAGGTAGAGCTGAATCTTGGGGTTGGCGAGTTAATGGTGATATGAGAGCATCATCAAACGTAATCGCTTACTATTCTGATATGAGATTGAAGGATAAAGAAGGTGATATCGAAAATGCTCTTGAAAAAGTTGGTAAGTTAAATGGTTTCTATTATAGAAACAATAAAGAGGCTAACTTAATAGGATATGAAGGTAGAGAATTACAAGTAGGTTTATCTGCTCAGGATGTTAAATCAATTCTTCCTGAAATTGTAAAACCCGCTCCACTTGCTGAATCATTAGGATATGATTATATGACAATCCAATATGATAAGGTAGTACCTCTTTTAGTTAATGCAATTAATGAACAAAAAGAAATAGTAGATTCTCAAAAAGAAGAAATCGAATATTTAAAATCAGAACTCTCTGAAATGAAAGAGATGCTGAAACAATTATTAAAGAAATAATAAAAGATGGCAATAGAAAAAGAAATAGTTTTAAACAAATTAGATGTAAATGTACAAAATCCAAGTATGGAAGTTGTTAAAAGAGTATCATTTATTGAAGATGGGGAAGAAATCAATCGAAGTCATGCCCATACTCTTTATCAATTCAATAATGAAGACCACTTATATGCAAGTGAATCTGTATTTATTCAGACTATTTGGACAGAGGTATCAAGTAGTTTCGTAGAAACTTCTGGTAGTATATCTTAAATTTGTGTTTAAGAAACTTCGGTTATATTTATAAGTGATTATTTTGTGTTTAAGAAATAGTCTATATATTTATATATAAAAAAAAGGAAATAAAATGGCAGTAACTTATTCTTGGGGAATTACCCAAATGACTAAAAAAACAATAGGAGCGCATGAGAATGTTGTACTACATGCTAGATGGAAATGTACTGGTACTGAATCAACAACGGGTACAGAGGGAACATTTATTGGAGCTACTCCTATCGATTTTGACTCTGGTTCAGCTGATGAATTTGTAGCTTTTGGTGACTTAACCGAAGATTTAGTAATTGGCTGGGTACAAAATATAGTATCATCAAGTGCGGCAACTTCATATTGGAACCATATCTCTGAACAGATTCAAAAGAAAATTGATGAAATCGATGATGCAAGTGAAGAAGTTAGTACAGAAGACTTACCATGGTCAACAGGTTCGGTAACCCCAACACCTGAAGTATAATAATTGATGGTTTCAATATTTTAGTTATATTTATAGTAGTAATAACTAAATTGTTTATTTAATAAACGGAGATAATATGGCAGAAAGAATTGTATCACCTGGAGTATTTACGAGAGAAAATGACTTATCGTTTTTAGCACAAGGTGTAGGAGAAATCGGTGCAGCGTTTATTGGACCATTTAAACAAGGTCCTGCGTTTGTACCCACAGTAGTTCGAACTCAATCGGAGTTTGAAGAAAAATTTGGTACACCTGATGGTACTTACTATACAGAGTATGCAGTGCAGAATTATTTAAGAGAAGCTGGAACTGCAACAATCGTTAGAGTTGCAGGTGTAGGTGGTTATCAACAAGTTGCACCTATTGGTATTGCAACATCTGGTTCAAACGGATTTAAATTAATTTCAACACTTCATTCAACCGATAATGGTGATGCTGAAGTAGGATTTAGTGGATTTACTATTTCTGATTTAGCAGAAACTGGTTCATTTGTTGTTAGTGGTTCTGGTATTGGTGAAGTTTCTTCATCTATTTTACCTTCTGCTGGAAATGATGTAACTGATGTATTTGGAACATCTGCAAGAGGGCCAAAAGATGCATATGTATATTCTTACTTTGAAAATGCAGCTAGTGGTAGTGGAGACGCAAATGTAATTTCAGCAATCTCACTACCAACTCAAGACTTCACATATGATGCATCATCTGCAAATACACCATGGGTCAAATCACAATTAATCTCCGGTGAAAGATATGACTTATTTAGATTCCATACTTTAGGGCATGGAAATGGTGAAAATAGAAGATTTAAAGTTTCTATCTCTGGTGTTAAGGCAGCAGGTGAGGATGGTGGAACAGATTATTCAGTATTTACTGTAACAATTCGTTCATTCTCTGATACTGACAAGAGAAAAGTAGTATTAGAAACTTTTAATAATGTAAACCTTGACCCAGACTCTGCAAACTATATCGCAAGAGTAATTGGTGATAGATATTATACAGTTGATTCAAATGGTAAAATTACTGAAAATGGTGATTGGGTAAATAACTCATCATACATTAGAGTAGAAGTAGGTGCTCAAGGTTCTTACCCAGTATCTGCTGCTCCATTCGGACACGGTGCATATGAGTTACCTATCAAGGCAACTGATTCAAGTATTGTTCCAACTGTAACTTACCAAACAACTTCAAATGGAAATACAACTGGTAATCCTTATCAGTATGCTGGTATTAACTTTGAAACAACTGGTGTAAAGAAAGACAATTTAAATTATCTAAATCCGATTCCTGATGGTGCTGGAACTGGTTCAAATGTAGATTTTGGATTTGATTCTCAACTTTCATTAGAAATGACTGGTTCTGCAACTGAAGATATGGTTAAGAGACAATTTTCACTTGCATTCCAAGGTGGATTTGATGGTATGGCTCCTACAAGAGAAATTGCATTAGGAAGTTCAATCTCATCTGGTAATTCACAAGGATTTGATTTAACTGATTCTACTGCTAGTGGTTCAGTTGCATACAAGAAGGCAATCGATGCAATCTCAAATCAAGATGAGTATGATATTAACATGGTAGTAACACCTGGTATTGTAAGAAGATTACACCCAGCAGTAACTACTGATGTGATTGATATGGTAGAGGCAAGACAAGATGCATTCTTTATCTCTGACTTAACTGGAGTGAGTGATACAATTGCACAAGTAACTACTCAAGCTAACTCAATCGATTCGAACTATGTAGGTTCTTATTATCCTTGGGTTAAGACAGTAGATACAAATACTAACAAATTAATTTCAGTTCCACCTTCAGTATTGTTACCTGCAGTATTTGCTGCTAACGATGCAATTGCAGCTGAGTGGTTTGCTCCTGCTGGTTTGAATAGAGGTGGTATTATTGGTGCAGTATCAGTATTGAATAGATTAACTCACTCTGAAAGAGATACTTTATATGAAAACAAAGTAAACCCAATTGCTTCATTCCCAGGACAAGGTATTGTTGCATTTGGACAAAAGACTCTACAAGATAAGGCTTCTGCATTAGATAGAATCAATGTAAGAAGATTGTTGATTGCAGTTAAGAAGTTTGTTGCAAGTACTTCAAGATACTTGGTATTCGAACAAAACACTGCTCAAACAAGAGGTAGATTTATCAATACAGTACAACCTTATTTAGAGGGTATCCAACAAAGACAAGGATTGTATGCATTCAAAGTGGTTATGGATGAAACTAACAACACACCTGATGTAGTTGATAGAAACATACTTGCTGGACAGATTTTCTTACAACCTGCTAAGACTGCTGAATTCATCGTAATTGATTTCAACATCTTACCAACTGGGGCATCTTTCTCGGCATAAGATAAAAAAATGAACAACTAATATTTATTAGTATAAAAGGGAAAATAATAAAATGGCAGAAGTATTAGAATTTAACGAAATGTTCTTTACCAACTTCGAACCGAAGATGAAGAACAGATACATCATGGAGATTGATGGTATTCAGTCGTACTTAATTAAGGCAGCAAGTAGACCAGCTATCAATTTCGAAACTGTAAAGTTAGACCACATCAACACTTATAGAAAACTACAAGGTAAAGGTGAGTGGCAAGATATCGAAATTACTCTATATGACCCAATCGTTCCAAGTGGAGCACAACAAGTGATGGAATGGGTAAGATTAGGGTATGAATCTTTAACTGGTAGAAAAGGATATGCAGATTTCTACAAAAAAGATATCGATTTCTATATGTTAGGTCCAGTTGGTGATAAAATTGAACAATGGAAACTGAAAGGTGCTTTCATTGCTGCTGCTAATTTCAATGACTTGGCATTCGACTCTAATGACCCTGCTGAAATTTCACTAACATTGGCATACGATTACGCTGTGTTAGAGTTTTAAGATATTATCCACTACTATCTATATATTTGAAGAAGGTTCTCTTTGTGAGAACCTTTTTTCATTTTACAACTTTTTTATTTCCATATACTTATATATACAAACAAATAAAGGTTAATTATGAGCGAAAATAAATTCGATTTCCCAACCGAGGTAGTGGATTTACCATCAAAGGGATTAGTTTATCCAGAAGGACATCCTTTAAGAAAAGGAAATGTTGAAATTAAATACATGACTGCAAGAGAAGAAGATATTCTTGCATCTCAATCTTTAATTAAAAAGGGTATAGTTTTAGATAAACTATTTGAATCAGTTGTTGTAGAACCAGGTGTTGATATAAATGATATCTTTATCGGTGATAAAAATGCAATTCTTTTAGCAACAAGAGTAATGGGTTATGGTTCTGATTATGTTGTTGAGGTAACTGACCCATCTACATTAGAATTACAAAAAGTAACTATTGATTTATCAAAGGTAAAAACCAGAGATTTTAATGAAGAGTTACTCAATGGTGATAACCTATATAAGTTTACTTTACCAAAAAGTGGAACTGAATTAGAATTTAAACTTCTAACACATGGTGATGAGATTGAAATTAGTAAAGAAAACCAAGCATTAGCTAGATTATATAAAGGAAAGGGAGATGCTACATTTGATGTAACAACTCGTTTAAAGTATATGATTCAATCAGTAGATGGTAACCAAGATAGAGGATTCATTACTAAATGGGTACAAAATTCATTCCTAGCATTAGACACTAAAGCATTCAGAAAATTTGTGAAAGGGTTAAGTCCTGATATGGATTTAACATTCAACTTTGTTTCAGAGTTGACGGGTGAAGAGGAGGCACTCGATATCCCGTTTGGGGTATCGTTTTTTTACCCTTCCGAATGATTATAGTATCCAACTTCACAACCAAATTTGGGAGTTGGTTAACTTTGGTAACGGATTTACTTGGAGAGATGTTTACTTCATGCCTATACAATGGAGAAAGTTCTATTTCAATAAGTTATTAGAGTTAAAAAAGAAAGAAGCAGAAGAACATAAGAAAATAGAAAGAAAGTCAAAGGTGAGGGTTAGGAAATAATCCTCACTTTTTTTTTATCCAATATTTATAGTTGTATAAAACTATAAAGAGATTACCCATGTCAAAACAAAAAACAAACGAAGGTTTATTTGGTGCAGCCAAAAAGTTTTCTGATTCATTTTTTGATGGACTAAAATCCAATGCTACAAATCGAGCATTAAAACAGGCGGAAAAAAATAAAAAAGTTCCACCTCCAATCATTAAAAAAATGAAAGAAATCGATAAGTTAGCCAAAGAGCTAGAAGATGATTTAAAATATTACCAATAGTATACATTAGATGGCCTCAAGTGATGAAATAAAAAAATTAAAGGAAAACGTTGCAGCTGCCAAAGCTGAAATGGATAGACTATTAGGCACTGAAAACGAGCTTGGAAGGGCTAGGGTAAAGGGCACAAAAGAGTATAAAAACCAGGTAACAATATTAAAAGAAAACAACGAGCAATTAAAGGAAATACAAGCAAAGACTAAAATAATAGTAGATACTTTAATTCAACAAGAAGGTAAATTAAAAGGACTAACTGGTATACAGGCTTCATTAGTTGAATTAGATAGAAAGAGGCTAAATTCTCAACAAACATTAGGTTCGGTAACACAAGATAGTATTAATTCAGTTGCATCAGCAACACAAGAATTGTTATCAATGTCAGCTGAAGATGAAATAAGTAGAGCAAAAAAATTAGCAGATATAAATGACCAAATTGAACTATTAAGAGAAAATGAGGAGGTTAATCAAGATATAATAAATACTCTTGAACAGCAAAGAGATATTGCAGAAAGAATGTCTTCACTAACCGAAAAACAACAAGGTTATTTAAATAAACAACTTAAAGTATATGAGAGTATAAAAGACACCGTTGGTGGTATTTTTGATACAGCAGACCTACTATTATCAACAGGCCTTGGTAAATTAGGTGCTGTATTTATAGCAGGTGGAGCTGCTGGAAAGAAATTATTAGAAACTTCAAGACAATTAGGTAGTTCTTTATTAGATACTTCAAATATATCAACAACTTTATTTTCAACAATATTTCCAAATGCAGTTGAAACTACAAAATCTCTTTCAAAAGAATTTGGTGGATTAAGTGATGTATCAGCACTAACACAATTTAGAACTAATGCACTTGCTACAAATTTAGGAATAAGTGCAAGTGAGGCTGCTGGATTAACTGGTTCTTTTGCTAGATTAAATGATGGGTCTGCAAAAACAGCACAAAACTTAATTCAGTCTACTAAAAACCTTGCAGAACAAAATGGATTAGTTCCTGCTGATGTAATGGCTGATGTAGCAAATTCTGCTGAACAATTTGCATTATTTGGAAAAAATGGTGGTAAGAATATTGCTGAGGCTGCCATTGCTGCTAGTAAGTTGGGGGTTTCAATGCAACAAGTTTCTGGTATTGCTGATAACCTTTTAGATTTTGAAAATTCAATTAATGCAGAATTAGAACTTGGTGCAATGTTAGGTAGAAATATCAATTTAGATAGAGCCAGAGCATTAGCATATGAAGGAGATATAGGTGGTGCAGTTAGAGAAACACTTTCATCGTTAGGTGGTATAGAAGAATTCAATAAAATGGATTACTTCCAAAAGAAACAAACCGCAGCATTATTAGGTGTATCTGTTGCAGAATTCCAAAAAATGGCTGACAATGCAGATAAATTAGGTAAAAATGGAGAAATAACAGTAACTAATTATGAAAAATTTGCAAACACTGCAAAATCAGTAGGTTCACAACTATTTAGTGGAATGCAAGCAATGGGCAGTATGGCTATTGCAGCAGGTCAAATGGGTATTAATCTTAAAAGTAGTGGTGGTATATTACAAAAATTTAAATCATACTTTGGTAAAGGACCGAAAGGTCCACTTAAAGCTGATGGTACACCTGATATGAGATTTAAGAGTAATAAAACTGCCCCAATGAAATCCTTATCAGATAAAGCAAATCCAGCTTCTAAAGGTGGAATGATGGATTCTATGTCTAAAATCAATATGAATGCAGTTCTTAAAGGTGCTGCAGCAATGGTAATTGTAGCTGGTGCTGTATTTGTATTTGGAAAAGCAGTACAAGAATTTATGAAGGTTAGTTGGGAAGCAGTTGGAATGGCGGTGGTATCGATGTTATCTTTAGTTGGTGCTGTTGCCCTATTGGGTGCTATTATGATGAGTGGAGTTGGTGCAGTAGCAATTTTAGCTGGAGCAGCAGCAATGTTAGTAATAGCGGCATCAGTATTGGTATTAGGACATGCACTTCAAGCGATAGGAACTGGATTTGAAATGATGGCTAGTGGTATCGGAACTTTAATGCCACAATTAATGTCTGTAGCTACAACAATTAGTGGATTAGTACTATTAATCCCAGCAATAGCATTATTATCATATTCATTAATGGGGTTATCAGCTTCGTTAATAGCATTGGGTGTAGCTGGAGTTCTTGCCGCACCAGGATTAATGGCTTTGTCAGTAGTTGGTACTGTTGCAACTGGGTTAAATTCATTATTAGGTGGTGATGGTGGTGGTGGTGAAGACCGCGAACTATTAACTGAAATTCAAGGGTTACGAAACGATTTAACCAATGGTAAAGTTGCAGTTTATATGGATGGACAAAAAGTTGCATCAACCTTATCAAAGGTCTATGATAAAATAGGAAGTAATTCATACGCAGTATAACTATGCCTACATTAGAAGAATTATTTAAAAGTAAACAATTAGAAAGTCAAGGTGGTAAAACTGCCCAAGAGGTCTATGCGATTAGAAATGGTAATAATATACCATTATCATCCAATTCTCCTGTAATTAATGCTACTACAATGAAAGCTGTTAATTTATTAAGGCGTAATAATGGTAGTACATTAAGAGAACGAGTATTTGAACAAGAGACAACAGGTATTAGAATATTAGGTACACTTTCACAACCCCTATTGTATGGGCCTGAATTAGGTAGAATGGTATTAAGAGAAACCTTACCATTATCAGAGATGAAAGCAGAAACATCTGGTGTACTTCCATCAGGTCCTATTGGTAAGGTATTTAAGTCAGTTAGAACTTTTGCTACCAAAACATTAGGCATACCATCTCTTGCAACACCTACATTCACAAAAAACTTTTCAGACCCTACAAAGGGTAGTTTGGAAACAACAAATAGTATTCAAAAAGATTACCAAGGTGTATTACAAAATATTAAAGATAGTTCACAAGGAAGTCTTTTAGGTAGATTGTTAAAAGGTGGAATTGGTTCACTAACTGACCCAAATCAATTAGGTTCTAAAGTAATTGGTGAGGCAATGAAATTTGGGAAAGGTTTATTGAGAGATAAATTAGTAGGAGGTGGAAATGCCCCATCACAAAATAATTATGATTTTGACAATTTTCCAGGTTTTGCAAACGGAGTTAAAATAGTAAGAAATTATGGGTCAAACACACAAAATAATTTATTAAGTGCTACAAGTGCAGGAACATCTTTAACTACATTTAATAGTTCACTTCCAAACTTTGTTAGTGATTCTGGTAAATTTTTTGATGCAGGAGGTTCATCATATTCATCTTTCTTTAAACCAAGTATAACAACTGTTGAAACTAAAAATTTTGGAATTTTAGGTAAGGAAACAAGTACATTTGCATTACCAAGTAAATTTGTACAAAAATCTGATGATGCCGAAGAAAATAGAGAATTTGGATTATTAAAAAATTCTCCATTTCCAGATATTGAATTAAATAAACAAATAAACAGAGCAGGAAAATTATCAAAAGGTCAAATTGAAAAAAGAAAACAAAATTTAGATAATTTTTCTAAAAATAAAAATAATGAATCATCTTATGGTATTGCTGTAAATACGAGTGGTGTTTATAAAGAATCAGATGGTTTAAATATAGATAATACACCAATAGATGAACTTGATACAGTACCTCTTAAATTTACTTCTATACATAGAGGTAGGTCAGTTAATTTTTTATCAACAATAACTGGTTTAACCGAAACACTTTCACCATCATGGGATAGTGGTAAATTTATTGGTTCACCATTTAGTTACTACACATATAGTGGAATTGAAAGAAGTGTTTCATTTAACTTTAAAGTATTTTCTTTAAATGCAGAAGAGCACAAGGCAGGGTGGGATAAAATAAATTTTTTAAATACATTAGTTTTCCCACAAGGATTTTATTCGGAATCATCTGCAATAGTTCCACCATTTATTAAATTTACGATGGGTGATTTATATAAAGGTAAGTTTGCATTTATAGAATCATTATCACATACATGGTCAGAATCTACACCTTGGGAAATAAATAAAAAAGTAGATTCTATATCAAATGAAGGTGTAGATATGGAAGGCTATAGATTACCTATGATTACTGATGTTTCCATTACAATTAAATTTTTGGAAAGTAGAAGTACAACTCAAGGTAGAAGATTATATTCATTTACACCACAAACAAGTTAATAATGGCAAGTAGATATCAAAATAATAAAACAAAAAAATTAAATGATGGGAGAACTGTATATACTTCTAAAATATATCCAGAAATTCCATTAAGAGATGATGATATTTATGTTGCTAGCGAAACTGGTGATAGATTAGATACACTTGCATATCAATATTACAGAGATGCATCTTTGTGGTGGATAATTGCTGCAGCAAACAATATTCATAATGCACCATTTGGATTAAAAGATGGAACAATATTAAGAATTCCACAAAACTATATTGAGATAAATAATAATTTTAAATAATAGGTTATGTCAACATTTCCTAAATTTTCAAATATATCTGATTATATTCGTACAAAACTCAAAAATAGAAGAGGTAGCGTATATAATATATCTAAATTAAATCCATGGGTTAGGATTACATCTGGCACCGGTCCTGGTGGTCTTGTTCTATTATCAAATCCTAATTATGATTTATTTAAAGCAGCAGGAAGTGCAACTAATGGAATATATGGTAATGACAAACTATCAGGTACAGTTGGAACTACATGGGGTGGTGCATCTATAAATGCAAATGAGGGGCAAGGATATAGGCCATCTCCAATTGTTTCATCATTAGAAATTGATGAAGGTACTGGTAATTTATCAAGAAAGGCATCTTTTACAATTACTGCATACTCAAAAGAACAAATGGAAACTTTGAGTAAATACTTTTTAGAACCAGGTTATTCTATGTTTATAGAATGGGGTTGGAATACCGATGCTGGAGTAAGTGGATTACAGCAGTTAACTGCAGAGAATATTGCAAAATATCAAACATTCTCAAATACAAATGCAATAAGAGAAAGTTCTGAAGGAGAGTATGATAACTATTTAGGATTTATGACAGGTGGTGGTATTACTTTAAATGGTGATACTTGGAATATAAATGTAAAATGTTCAGGTTATGTTGAATTACCTGCATATCTTTTAGCAAGTGAATCTGGTGAACAAAACTCTAATGAAGATGCAACACTTGTTAGTGCACCATCCTATGGAACACAGAAAATTAGAATAAGTGAATTTAGTAATAATAAAGATGAATACTTTAAGTCAAGGTGGATGAAGGCATTTAATGACTTACCAAAAACCAGAAGAACTGAAAGAATACAGGCATTAGAATCTGAACTTGCAAAACAAGAAAATTTTATAAATTTCGATGACTCTACAAATTCTAAATTAAATAGTACAACAGATGGGTGGTTTTTTGGTTTGGTTAGAGATACAAAGCAAATTGGTGATGAGGATGTTACATTTCCAACTGGAACAAAAATAACATCTGATGCAAGATTCATAAAATTCAGTACACTTATGAGAATATTCTCTGAAATAGGTGTAGAGGGATATATTTTAAATAACGACCCCAATAAAGTTATAAAATTTGAAATAAATACAAAAGATACAAAATGTTCTGCATTTCCAAACATTTATAGTACTAAAATAGATAAGTTATTTATACCAAACCCAAAGGGGCCCAAGTTTAATTTAGGTAAAATACAACCCAAAAGTAAAATTAAAGATATTGTAACTGCTGATAAAGGTGGTGGTACGACTGATAATTCGGTAAAAAAATCAGATGGGGGATTGGTTCAGTTTCCTTCACAAACTACACCTACTGATAATTTAATTGGTGAAAGTGATACAAAAACTGCACAATATTGGGGTTATTTGGATAATTTATATGTAAATTTTGATTTTGCAAAAAATATATTAGAAACTGAATCTTTCTTTGTTAAAGATGCATTGTATCAAATTTTAAATGGTATGTCCTCTGCTGTAAATGGAATGTGGGATTTTCAAATTCAAGAAAATGAACTAAAAGATGAAAATGGAAATTCAACTGGAGTTACACAACTAACAGTTCACGAATTAAACTTTGTATCTGATGGTGCTAAAAGTGATAATACATACGAATTTAGTTTAATAGGTTCGGATTCCATATTTATTGATTCTTCATTTGATATGGATATTAGTGGTGCAAAGATGAACCAAATTATAGGTAGAAGATTAGGTGCTGCATTAAATGGTGATGTAAAAGAAACCCCAAAAACATTATTTTCAGATGAAAAGGATTTGTTAGGAGTTGAAATAAAAAAGAAAGCCCCACCAAAAGACCCAGTAAAGGATGATAGGACTGATGATGAATTAATAGAAGATAATTTAAATATATTACTTGGAAAACTATCATTCTTACCAAAAGTTGAATTAACGAGAGTTTCTACTACAAGTGGAGATTTATATAATTCACTTTATGTAGGTGCATTTTCAGATAGTAATATATTCACTGCATTTAAACTACAAGGAAAAAAAGATAAATCCGAAGTTTCTCCTTTAATGCCAATTAATTTTTCATTTTCAATACATGGAATAAGTGGTATTAAAAGGGGTGATAGATTTAAGGTAGATGGTATACCTGAAAAATATAAAGGAGGATTCTTTCAAGTTTTGAGTGTAAAACATACAATTGATGGTATGGTATGGAAAACCGAAGTTACTGGAGGATTTAGAAGATAATAGACATGAGTATTGATAGATATAATAAAATTTCTAATAATTCATCGGAGTATAATAATACAAAGATACGCACTCATATACCTACACCAAAGGAAATAGAATATAAAGTGGGTTATATTACTCGATATTTTATTCAAAAGGTAAACGATGAGCATTCATCAATATATGAAGTTAACGAGGGTGTTTATATAAAATTTTTAACATCTTCGTTTTATAGAGGTGTATCACTTGATTGGAGAATCAAAGGAAATCCGGTAGATGTAAAGAAATCAAACTCTGCATCAGTACAAATAGCATCTAAAACAATACCAAGAATTCAACTTTACTTACCTAACCTTTTACAATTTCACAAAAAATAATTTGGATAGTTCAAATATTTTTCGTATATTTGTCAATTCAAATGGTTATAGTAGAAAGTAATAAAGAGAAAGAAGAATTCTTACAACGATGGAATAATGAACCATCGATTGTAATTCCTATATGGTCTGATTTGGAGAAGCATCCAATGAACAATGAACTATCCTTTTTATTCGTAAGGATGGGAAATACTGACTTTATTCTCATATACAACCATATTGATGGGAAATCCCATCATTTAGACCTCTCAACCTCCACACAACCAAAATGGGTATGGAATAAGAAAGGTTTATTACAAATGGATACAAAGATACAAAATATTTTTGATATATCCAATTATTACTTCTTTGAAAAGAATCAAACTATACCCGATGAGGTACAAAATCAACCATTTATCTCACATTATACCCGAATGGGTATAAGAGAAAATTTAGGAAAGATTGCACCTTTGATGAAATGGGGTGAGTATCTAACTTCGTTTGTTGACAATCTTAATCTTCCTACTCCAACTAAATCTTGGATTGATGATACAATGATTCCCCTCCTTTCAGAAATCGAGAAATACGGCGTCCAAGTCGATAGGGAAAAATTTTTTGATAGATATCCCAATGCTTCTAAACATCTCAAAGGTAACACCTTATATACCGAATACAATCCATATACGATTACATCAAGGCCTTCGAATAGATTTGGTGGTATTAACTTCTCTGCTCTAAATAAAAAGGATGGTACGAGAGAAGTCTTTATCCCAAAACCAAATCACATATTCCTACAAATGGATTATGATGCATATCACCCTCGAATCATTGGTAAGTTGATTGATTACGAATTACCAAAGACTTCGGTTCACCAATGGTTAGCAGACCAATATGGAGTTCCTTATGATGAATCCAAAGGAATTACCTTCCAATTACTATATGGTGGAATACCCGAAGAGTTTGATTCTATTCCTTATTATAAGAAGGTTAGAGCGTATATAGAGGAAATGTGGAGTGAATCATCGAAAAGGGGTTATGTATCGACATACAATCGAAATATACCTTTAAATTACATAGAACAATCGAATCCTCAAAAAGTATTTAATTACTTACTACAAGCAACTGAAACTGAATTGAATATGAATGTAATGGGGAAAGTGTTGGAGTTTATTAAACAAACCGACATTGAGTTGACCTTATATACTTATGATTCATTCTTATTCTCTTATCCATTAGATACTCCTAAAGAAGATGCGTTAAAATTAAAAGAAATTGTAGAATCGAATGGATTCCCAATAAAGGCATCATGGGGTACGGATTACTCAAAACTTTAATATTTATAGGATATAGGAAGATTTACACATGAATTATTTTAAGCAGTTTATAAGTGATTTACTAACCGAAGTTTCGTATCGAACCAACGAAGGAATTGTTGATTTAAAAAAATCAGAACATCTTGCAATCTTATCTGAAGTATTGGATGAATTGGGATTAGCTGAAATCAAAAATGAATTATTTCAAAATTTATTTGAGGCAGAAGATGGTGGATTGGATGATAAGTATAAAGGCATCGGTGGTAAGGGGTATGTATTAGCAAAAGACTTTGAGAGATACAAGAAAAATAAAAATGGATTTGATGGCCCAAAATTTACTAAAACTGCAGATGGTAAGTATGTTCAACAAGGAGATGATGGGGAAACTAAAAAAACTGGTGGTGAGGTAAGTGGGCCAGAGGATTTTTCACATGACCCAACTGTTCAAGATGATTCTGACACAACATCTAGCTTAACCCCACAACAAGAACAAGAAAAACTTTCCAAGGAAGATTCTAAAAAAGTTAAAAGTCAAATCTTAATGACCAAGGCAGATGCAAAGAAACAACAAAAAGGGGTTGGTCTTGGAACACCTGAATCAAGAACTGGTGAATCGGTAACAGTTTATGCTGGACAAAAGATTCAACAACTAATGCAAGAAGGTAAATCTTACGAAGAAGCAAGAGCAGAAATTGAACAAGAACTTTTAGAAATTGCAAAAAATAGTAAAACCGTTCTTACACCTGCATGGGTAAAATCGGGTCTTGCTGTATTTGACCATTTAAATTCCGTCTATGGGTTTGAAAACATCAAACACTTTGCATGGGATACTCCACAAGGTAATAAATTAGTTGGTAGTGAAGGACATGGAACTTCTGCTGATATGTTTGTTCAATTAAACGATGGAACAACTATTGGTGTTTCTCTCAAAAAAGACTTCAAAGTATTCATCGTAAATGGTGGATATGGCAAAGCTATGAAAGAGTTTGAAGAAAAAACAGGAATTAAATTACCAGAAAACTGCCAAGTAAATTATTATAATGATAGAAGACAATCGGAGTTTGACAATGCAGTTGAAATTATAGATGGTGATAGAGGTTTATTTGAGGCACAAGCAAAGATAGTATTAGAAGATGAAGAAGAATTCAATAAAACTTTTGGGCCCAAAAAAGATGCCATTAGAAGTAGAAAGGCATATATTGCATCAAGAAAATTAGGTATTTCAGTAGACCAAGCCAAAAAACTATCTGATGAAGAGATTGATAATGCAGTTAAAAGTACAACTCCAGAAGAATTTGTTTCTATTTTAAAAGAAATAAAAACTGGCGATGATATGAAGTTTGCAGCTTCGTTCTTTAAAAGAAAAGAAATTGAAAATAAACATGGTATCTATGGTAAGTTAAGAGGTCTTGATAATGAAATGACTGAAAATATATTCGAATCTTTTCAATCAAATGATACAATGAAGGAAAAGACTAAAGAAAAAATTATAGAAGATACTCATATTATTGATACTTTATTTCCAAAAGAACCTTTAAGTGATTTTAAAACTGTATTTGGAACTGACCCTGCGGTGGAAATGACTCGTGATGCAATACAAAGTATTTTTGGAATCGGTGATTTATATTCTCAATATCAAAAAGCAACATCAGATGAAGAAAAGGAAAGACTTCGTAATGAGATTGAAGCTAAAATAAAAGATAAATTAAAAATTACTAAAAAAAGAGGTGTTCCTGTAATTGCTATTATGGTGGAAAATGAAGATGGTAGTACATCAGAGTTACCACTTTATACAATTGGGGTTAGAACTCGTGGAATTGGTAATGCACAAACATTAGAAGTATCACAAGCAGTATTTGGTTCTCTTGCTCTTAAAAATGGTAATACTGATGTAAATTCTTGGGATGATAAAGATAGAAAAACCGTTGTTGATGGTGAGGTTTCTGATATTTTATCTAACTTTGAAGATGATAAAAATCCAGATTTTGATGAATTATCACTTAAACAACAAGAAGAAATAAAAGAAAGAATTAAATTGCTTGAATCATACAATTCAAACTCAACAAAATTACAAGCTTTGAAGAAATCGTTGGGTATTGATTAAACATACCCCAAAAATATTCTGTGATATTTATAGGTAATTGATTAATAGAGAGAAAAATATATGAAAACACAACTATTGTGTACATTTACTTCAAAGGATGGGTTACAAAAGACTCTACAAGATATTAGGGAGACTTATGTGATAGTATATAACTATATCTATATTTTACAGAACAAATCAAATTTGGATGAGCTGTATGTTACTTACAACATAAATACAGAGTTCAAACCACCCCAACCTTTAGAAGATACGATTCTAATACACAGAAAAAAAGAATCAAATACCCTATATACAATTAATGCACTAAATCAATTAGTGAGAGAAGAAAATGGGGGTATATTAGATAAAACATTTGTTATTGATTGGCAAAAATTTAAAAATTCAATAATTCTTACAAATACAGAAGGTACGAAACGAATTCAAACTCGTATCTTTGAAGTTATAGAATTTAATCAAAACTAAATAAAAAAATATGCTATTAAAAGTAGGTTCAAGAGGTGAAGATGTAAAGGCAGTTCAAGAATTTTTAGGTCTTGGTGCTGATGGAATCTTCGGAAAGGGTACGGAACAAGCCGTAAAAGATTTTCAATCCCTAAATGGTTTAGATGCTGATGGTTTAGTTGGCAAAGGAACATGGGCAGCAATGGGATTAAATGATACTGATGCAACTGGACAAGAAGAATCAGATGCACCAGATATCTATTCAAAGAATAAAGTAACTAAAGGTGATTTAGAGTATGTAGAATACTTTATGCCCGAAGATGAATATAAACATGGACCTGTAAACTACGAATATCTTTTCTTACATCACACTGCAGGATGGCATAATCCTTATAAGTGTGTTGAGTATTGGGATAGTGATGGTGGAACTATTGCTACTGAATGGGTAATGGGTGGACCATCGGTAAAAGGAAACGATGAAAGATACGATGGTGAATTATTACAATGTTTCCCAGAAGGTAACTACGCATGGCATTTAGGTAAGAATGGTTCACAGCATATGCATGTACATTCAGTAGGAATTGAGATTTGTAATTTTGGATATGTAGTAGATGGAAAAACTTATGCTGGTACTCAAGTAGCAGATTCACAAATCGTAACTCTAAAAGAAGAATTTAGAGGACATAAAACTTGGCATAGATATTCTGATAAACAAATCGAACAATTAGAAAAGTGGATGAAGTTTATCGGTGAAAGAGATGGAATTGATATCAGAGCTGGATTACCTTCTTTAATCAAAGAAAAGGGTGCTGCAGCATTTGAGTTCAATGAAGATGCTTACTATGGTAAAGTAAAAGGAACTTGGACACACACTAACACTCGTAAAGATAAATTTGACTTATTTCCTCAACAAGAGTTGATGGATATGTTAGTATCATTATAATGTGGTATAAGAGTTAT